>Ga0209542_10004267_pt1 | contig 29539 bp, 31 predicted proteins | sample RifCSPhighO2_01_FD_184028 | JGI IMG/M metagenome (GOLD analysis project Ga0209542, IMG submission 184028) | Soil microbial communities from Rifle, Colorado - Rifle CSP2_plank highO2_0.1 (SPAdes) (version 2) | ecosystem: Environmental > Terrestrial > Deep subsurface > Rock core/Sediment ... | reverse complement strand
GTCTCTTAAATTTATTATAGTGGATAAAGATGCTATTTGTTTAAGGGATTTAGAAACATTCAATTTTATGTTCTTATTATTCAATTTTGTTTTATCCACAGGAATACCCTTATTTATCAGTCTTGAAACATAATCCCGTATAGAACTCTCTGTAAGGTTTAATTTTTCAGCTAAAACTCGATAATCTGAAGACCCTTTCTCTTCGTCAAATTGATAGATAGTTGAAAAGACTAGCCATTCTTGTTCCGTGAGTTTTTTAAATTTTTTATGTATTTCTTTTTTTAAATTATCCAAAGATTTAATCATTTCAGCCGCGTTTTCTATGCTATTCTCTACCTGTCTGTCTGTCTGCTGGTTTGTCTGTCTGTCTGCTGGAACCCCTCTATTTCCAGTGGAAATCCTTAAATTTCCTTCGTTTAAGTGTTTAAAATTGATAAGATGTGCTGGAATATCCTCTGCAGATGCTGATTTTATTTGCTGATGTGCTGGAAGATTTTCTAAAGAAGTTAATTTCATCTGTGGAAGCATTGCAGGATTTTCTTTAGAAGTTCGTTTTATTTGGGAGGTTATTGCATCTACTTGACTAGACATCTCCTGAACACTCTCACAAATTTTAATCATCAACTCTCTATTCTCTTTTAACTCCTCTCTTAACTTGTCTAATCCATCTCTTAAAAAATTTATGTCTTGTTTTACCTTATCAAACGCATCTTTTACATAATCCATCAAAAAGATAAAATTTACTAATATAAAAATCTTAGGATAATCTATTATATATTTAAATTTCGTTTATTTAATTTTAGTATGACTTATTTTATAATTAAAATTTTGTCAACTTAACTTGTAAAAATCTAATACTTATTGTTTTACTGACTCAATTTATATGCGCTGTAAGCTTTATCACTTAATTTCCACCTTATTCTCTTAAGATAAGGTATTCCTTTAGAATTTTTATTAATATCTATCACAAACCCCTTTTCTTTTAGATTAATTAAAAGTTGTTTTACAAATTCTTCATCTCTTACAATCTCCTTGGCTATTTGAACAGTAAACACTGCTCTGGGAGTTATTAAATAAAGATACGCTAAGATTTGTTCTGAAATTTTTTGTTTATTTTTATCTGAAATTTCCATAAATAAACTACTTAACTTGTTTTTTTAAGTTTTTAGTTTAGGCAATCTATTTTAAAAATGATTTTATAGGATATAAATTTAGAAATTTTAATTATTTTAAAGAATCTTAGAAATTAATTTATTGCGCTAATTACATAGAAGTAAGAGTATTAGCCGTTATGTTACTAATTGCCTATTTATCTTGTTTTAAAGAAGATTGAGTTTGTTTGGAGTCCTGGGATGTATCTTGAGGTTTTAAAAAAGGCATAGCAATATGTAATGGAATATTAAGTTCTTCTTCTAATTGCAGGGCTTTTAAACTAGATTTTTTTAGTATTAAATTAAAAATGCTAAGTCTAAAATCATCTGGGAGATTTTTTTCTTTCCATCCCTCTAAAACTTTGTTAAATTTTATTTCATCCATAGAAACTAATATATTCCCGGCTAATTTTATCTTGGCAAAATTAGGTTCATAATTTATTTCATAACTAAATTTTATTCCCAAGATTCTTTCTTTAGAAGAGAAAAAATCTGATTTTACCTCTCTAATCTCAGAAAGATCTATATGGGTGCCTATTTTTACACCTTTAGGATCTATAGAAGATTTTTCTGCATTAAGTTTTGTAAAATTTATCCCTAAAATTTTCATTTGAGTTTTATTTATTAAGTTTATAAATAATTAATTAATGTTTTATATTTAAATATTTATATTCTAGAATAAGAATTTAAAATTATAAAAGTAGTGAGGGAACTCTTTTGGAAAGATTACCTCTAAATGAAGTCTTCTTCAGAAACAACTATAAAATCACCTATTGCAATAATTGAGTTATAAGGGATTAAAAGTTCATTTGAGCCTACTTTTTCTAAATTGAGATTTCTAGTGTAAGGAGTGATGTCCTTAACAACTAAATTAATTAATTCGCCTGATTTTGTTTCAAAAGTCACGTCCCTGACAAAGCCTATTCTTTTTCCCTCTTTTGTTACAATCATCTTATTAATTAGAATGCTGTATGGATTTTTTTCAATTTGCATATAAACTAGAGAAATAAATATTTTATAAAGTTTTCTATTAGCTTAAATAGTCATTTGAGAATATACTTTCTCAAGATTTCCTTGTTTTTAGACATGATTTTGATATCCCTCACCCTATGATTTCGTTTGGAAAGGTTTTTAAATAGATTTGGAGTTTTTTGTTTTTTTATTTATTATAAAAAATTTATTATATTATATTATATATATTATATAAGATATATTCTGAATTATATATTATATATTGTACATCACATGTTTTTGAATTGTATATCTCTTAAAATTTATTATTTTTAATAAAATTTGAATAAGGTATTCTAGTTTCTACAGAGAACTATTTTTAAATAATGTATTACTATTTTCTATAGAGAACTATTTATTTCATTGGAATTTGTTATTTGTAATTCTTATTATATTAATATTTATTATATTAATTCTTTACATAAAATTTGAAAAATATTTTGTTTTCTGCATAGAATTTATTATATTTAATAAGATTAAGAGTTTGAAAAATATCTCTTTTGTAGGAAAAATACGCTTTCCATGGGAAATTTAGGCGTCCTTATTTTTTAGTAGTCATAACTATTTATATAACTTTTAAATTTTCCCCGTTGAACTTATTAACTCACACCCTATTTCCATAGGAAATTTAGCTGTCTGTCTTAATAACAAAAAATCCAGAGGAGATATGATAAATTCAGAGATTGAACAAATATTCGATTCATTTGATAAGAATACTATTTTTAAAGATAAGAGTCTTTTGCAGAGCAATCATAAGCCGGAAGAAATTTTGCATAGAAAAAATCAGATTAAACAAATTGCTTCTATTCTTGCGCCAATCTTAAGAGGGGAAAAAACAAGTAATTTATTTTTATATGGGAAAACTGGGAGCGGCAAAACTCTTTCTATACAGTATGTTCAGGAGCAACTTTCTAAAAGAGCAAAAGAAAATAATAAATATAAATTAAGGATAGAATATCTAAATTGCAAGCTTAAAAAAATTTCAGATACGGAGTATAGAATTCTTGCTGAATTAATTAAAAAGATGGGGGGAAGTGTTCCGGAAACAGGTCTTCCGACCCAAGCAGTTTATTCTAAATTTATTGAGATTATTGATTCTGAAAAACAACTTATTGTTTTAATTTTAGATGAAATTGATCAAACCGTTAAAAAAATTTCAAATGATTTTTTGTATAATCTTACAAGATTGAATTCAGAATTATCAAAATCTCAAATCTGCGTGGTGGGAATCTCAAATGATTTAACATTCTTAGACCAAATAGATCCCAGAGTTAAAAGCTCTTTATCTGAAGAGGAAATAGTTTTCCCGCCATACAATGCTTTGCAATTAAAGGATATATTAAATAATCGGGCTAAATTAGCATTTAAAGACGGAATTCTTGAAGAAGGGGTTGTTGAAAAATGCGCTGCTTTTGCTGCTAGGGAGCATGGCGATGCAAGAAGAGCTTTGGATTTATTGAGAATTGCCGGAGAATTGACTGAAAGAGATAATGCAAAAAAAATTAAATTAAAATATATAGATGCTGCTAATGAAAAAATAGAAAAAGATAAAATTTTAGATATTATTTCTACTGAGCCAAAGCAATTTCAATTAGTTTTATATTCAATAATTAAACTGTCTGAACAAAAAAATAATGGCGGTAATGGGCAACCGCAAGTTGTTAAAGGGATGAAAGAACCGATTTTTACTGGAGATGTTTATAATTATTATGAGGAATTGTGTCTTAAAAATAAAGTAGAAGTTTTAACTCAGCGACGGGTTTCAGACATTATTCAAGAATTTGATATGCTTGGAATCATTAATGTTAAAGTTATTTCAAAAGGTCGTGGTGGGAGAATGAGGGAGATTAAACTTTCAATTACAAAACCAATTATTGAAAAAGCAAAAGAAATTATTCATGGAACACTAAATTATGTTTAAAAAAAGGAACAAAAAATAAGAAATTTTTTGACAAACTCGCCTAAAAGAAATGAAAAAACAAGAAGTTTTTCAACAAATTCGTCTTCATACCCCTAAGGGCATAAAGGAAAAAGCCGAATTAAAGCGTGGTTGAATTAAAGAAAATAATTTTAGGGACTTTAAATTACTCCTAAAATTATTTTATTAAGCTTGTGATAATTTTTTTATTTAAATGAAGAATAATAAATATTAAATTAGATGAAATTATTATTACATAAAAATGATGATTAAAGCTTTAATACAAAATATCTTTTAGAATCATAACATGAAAAGCCAAAATAAAGAAATATTAAAATTTTGTGTAGAAAAGGGGTTTTTAGTTGACAGTGATCTTCTTGAATTATTTAACGAGACATCAGACGTTGAGTCAGTTAAATTAATTATTGAAAGAGCCAAAACTTATACTCATCAGAACATTTTAACTAAAAATCTCTTTGAAAGGAATAGGGAACAGTTAAATAAATTTTTTTTAGATCTGCCCGAAGAAAATAAAAAAAATTTAGAGGGGTTAAGAATAAAGCTTGGATTGAGTATAGAAATTTCTAAGGTGGGGAATTTTGATGAAGATGTTAAAACAGAAATCAAATTGTTATCCGATATAAATCTAAATAAGGAGCAGGATAGTCTGGAGAAGAATAATTTTGAAAAAAATGTTAATATCCTTTCTTATACGCCTAAAAATCATGATAAACTTGAAGTTAAAGATTTTGTGAATCATTTTAGAAAAAGATTTAGTGATCTGAAAGAAATTTTGCAAGAGCGTTTTGAACTGGATAATCTGCTTTCTATAGACAAGCTTTCAAAAAATAAACGGGGAGTTTCCGTTATTGGAATGGTCTATAATAAAAGCGTTACAAAAAATAAGAATATTCTTTTAGAGGTTGAAGATTTGACTGGCAGAATAAAAATTTTAGTCAGTAAATCAAAAATAGATGTTTACAAAATTGCAGAAGAAATTTGTCTGGATTCGGTTTTAGGATTTAGATGTTCTGGAGATGATAAAATTCTTTTTGCAAATGGAATTTTTTTTCCGGACTCAAAAATTCCTGAGAGAAAAAGGTCTCCTCTAGAAGAATATGCTTTGTTTATTGGAGATCTTCATTTTGGCAGCAAACTTTTTTTAAAAGAGGGTTTTTTTAGATTTTTTGATTATTTAACTGGGAAGGTTGATAGATCAAAAGAAGATGAAATAAAAAAAATAAAATATCTCTTTATCACTGGAGATCTTGTTACCGGAGTTGGAAATTATCCAGAACAAGAAAAAGATTTGAATATTCTTGATCTGGAAGAGCAATTTATTGAATTGGCGAAAATTTTAGAAAAAATTCCAAAGCATATAAAAATCATTATTTCTCCCGGAAATCACGACGGAGTCCGAATTATGGAGCCACAACCAGTGTTTGATATTAAATATGCTTGGCCTCTTTATCAGTTAAAAAATGTGATTATTACTGAAAATCCTTGTATGCTAAATATCGGAGCGCAGGATAATTTTGTTGGATTTGATGTTTTAACTTATCATGGTTTTTCTTATCCTTATTACGCAGGCACTATCCCTGAATTAATTAAAAAGAAGGCAATGAATTCTCCTGAAGAAATTATGAAATATTTATTAAAACACAGACATCTTGCCCCCACGCACGGTTCAACACAATCTTATCCTCACAAGGAAGACAGATTAATGATTAAAAATGTTCCAGATATTTTTGTCTCAGGACACACGCATAAATGCGGAGTTTCATATTATAATAATGTTTTAGTGATATCTACTTCGTGCTGGGAAGCTATGACTCCCTATCAAGAAAAATTTGGAAATGAACCAGATCATTGTAAAGTTCCGATGGTAAATTTAAAAACCCGCGCAGTTAAAATACTGGATTTTGAAGAAAAATAGGAAATTTTTCATAGTGTCTCACGATGTTCGACAAAGAAAAATAGGAAATTTTTCATAGTGTCTCACGATGTTCGACAAAGAAAAATAGGAAATTTTTCATAGTGTCTCACGATGTTCGACAAAGAAAAATAATAAATTAACATTTGGATAAATATATCTGAGGATATAAACTTATTAAAAGTGAAAGTTCTTTTTAAAGAAATGGATAAAAAAATAAAATTAATTACTATCGATGGAGATGGATGCGCATTTGCATATAAAACTCCGGGAAATTTTTTTGAATCAAGTTGGAATGCATTAGGTTATGCATATAATCTGCAGGAAAAATGGGACGAGAGAATTAAAAAATATTATAAGTATAATTCAAGTTTTGAAAACGACAAAAAATGGGCAGAAGAAGATGTTTTTGATTTAACTGGTAAATCTTACTCTACTGCAGAAAAAGTGTTATATCCTATTCCTTACTCTTTAGGTTTTGAAGAATTTATTAAAAATTCTCGAGGAAAATTTATTAGAGGTTTATTGACGACTTCTTTTGATGTTGTCGCTAAAAAAATTGAAAAAGAATTAAATCTAGATTTTGTATATTGCAATCTCTTGCATAGAGAAAATGGAAATTTTAAAGGAACTTTGGATTATTTGGTTCCAACATGGGGAAAACACGAAAAAATACAAGAAATTTGCAGATTATTCAAAATTTGCCCAAAAGAAATTTGCCACATTGGAGATAATGAAAATGATATTTCCGTCGGAGAAAGAGTCGGGTTATTTATATCTTTTAATCCAAAAACAGAAAAAATTAAACAAAAAGCGAAACATACAATTTACGATTTCAGGGAACTAAATAATATTCTTGCAGGGTACAATGGAAACACAAACCTACTTTGAAAATTTAAGAAAAGAAGTGGATAAAGTTTATGAAATGGCCAGTGAAGCTAGAGCAAAAGGTTTTGATCCCGTTGATGAGGTTGAGATTCCTCTGGCAATGTCTATGGCTGAAAAGGTTGTCGGTTTGATTTCTACGATTTACCCTCAAATGAAAGATTCTGGAATTTCAAAGAGAATTCTAGAATTGGAAAAGGAATATGGGAAATTAGATTCTACAATTATGTTTAAGATTGCGGAAGAAGTTGCACGCCAGAAATTTTGCAGTTTTGATAATCTAGTTGAATCTATTGATGCGGGAATTAGGGTAGGTTTTGCATATGTTACTTTGGCAGTTGTTTCGTCGCCAATTGAAGGATTTACGGGTTTAAAAGTTAAAAAAACCAGGGATAACAAAGATTATCTTGAGGCAAGTTTTTCAGGACCAATTAGGTCTGCTGGAACAACTGCGTCTTGCCTTGTTTTAATTTTAATTGATTACCTTAGAGAGTTATTTGGTTTTGCAAAATATGATCCTACTGAAAACGAAGCAAAAAGAACATATGTTGAGATGTTGCATTTTCATGAGCGTATTGCTAATTTGCAATATATGCCCCTAGAAGAAGAAACAATTTTTTTAGCAAAAAATTTGCCAATTCAAATTTCAGGAGAGCCGTCTGAGAAAATAGAAGTTCCAAATTATAAAAATTTGGAAAGAGTTAGCACAAACTTTTTGAGAAGTGGGTTTTGTCTTATTCTTGGCGAGGGATTAGCTCAAAAAGCAGCCAAAGGATTTAGATTGCTTAACAATGCAAAAAAAAATGGAATTAAATCGACGGGCTTTGATTGGCTAAAAGATTATATAGAGTTGCATGAAAAAAAAAGCATTAAAATAAATAAAGAGGGAGATATTCCAGCGTACCTTAAAGATCTCGTGGCTGGAAGACCTGTCTATGGGCATCCAAGCAAGTCTGGAGGATTTAGATTTAGATATGGAAGATCAAGAGTTTCTGGATTTAGCGCAACTTCTGTGCATCCGGCAACAATGGCAATTACCGACGATTTTCTTGCAATTGGAACACAATTAAAAATTGAACGCCCTACAAAGGGATGCGCAGTTACATCCTGCGATTCTATTGACGGTCCGATTATTAAATTGTTTAATGGAAGCGTAAAAAAATTAAAAACAAAAAAAGAGGCGGAAAAATTTTACAAAGATACGGAAGAGATAATCTATCTTGGGGATATTCTGTTTCCATTTAGTGACGTCGTGAATAGAAATGCTAGTTTGATTAATCCGGGATATGTTGAAGAGTGGTGGAATTTAGAATTGAAAGAGAAACAAAAAAGCAAACAGGAAGTTTTCATTCGCTTTCCGAGGACGTCAAGTGAAACCGGAAATTTTTTGACAAATTTTATAGGAAATAAAATTGAGGAAAAAGATTCTAATTTTGAAATTGATTATTTAAATGTTGATTTTGAAAAAGCAGTTGAATTGAGCAAAATTTATGGGATTCCATTGCATCCAAAATATATCTTTTATTGGACTCAGATTTCCAGAGAAGAATTTAATGGATTAATCAACTGGTTGAGTTATTCGTGGATAAATGAAAAGATTATTCTTCCATATAGCAAGATAGAGCAGGAAAAATTTGCTCTTGGAAAAAGAGCAATGGAATTGATTGGAATTGAACATGATGTCAGCATTGAAAATGTTGTGTTAAGCGAAGAGAATAGCAAGGCATTACTGGCAAATCTTGGAATCGATTATAATTTTGTTGATAGGAATGAAAAAATTTTTTTAAAAGAATATATTTTACAAAAAAAATTTAATGAATTTGATAATGCTGTTCCAGTTCTAGAAATTCTAAATAAATCCTCCAAATTTTTTATTAAGGATAAAGCAGGGGAATTTATTGGTACAAGGATGGGGCGTCCTGAAAAATCAAAATTAAGAAAATTAATTGGAAGTCCGAATGCTCTTTTTCCAATAGGGAGGGAGGGTGGAAGATTGAGGAGCGTTCAAGTGGCATGCGAAGTTGGAAGAGTCAGAAGTTCTTTTCCACTTTATTTTTGCGAAGGATGTCAAAAAGAGATAATCTATCCAAAATGTGAGGTTTGCGGAAGCAAGGCAAAAAAAAAATATTTTTATTTTAAGGACGATGAAAAATCTTTTGAAAAGTCAAGAGGCGAGTCCAGTGGAGCATCTTATGCTGTTCAAAATTTAGATATTAAAAATTATTTTGATTATGCTGTAAGAAAACTTGGTTTAAAAGAAAATGAAATTCCTCCCTTAATTAAAGGTATTCGCGGAACTTCTTCTAAAAATCATGCTGTTGAAAATCTTGCTAAGGGAATTTTAAGAACAAAATATGGTTTGCAAGTAAATAAAGATGGAACCATCAGGTTAGATGCGACTGAACTTCCATTAGTTTATTTTAAGCCAAAAGAAATCTCTGTTAGTATTGAAAAACTTTTAGAAATTGGATATGATGAAGACATTAATGGAAAGCCCCTTGAAAATCCAAATCAAATTTTGGAATTAATGCCCCATGATGTTATTCTTCCATGCTGTAGTAGTTCTTTAGATGAAAAAGCAGATGATGTTTTTTTTAAAGTTGCAAAATTTATAGACGATGAACTTAAAAAATTTTATGGATTAAAGAGTTTTTATGATATTAAATCAAAGGAAGATTTAATCGGTCAGCTTGGAGTGTGCATGGCTCCGCATAATTGCGCTGGAGTTGTCTGTAGATTTATTGGTTTTTCGAATACTCAAGGATTATTCGCAAGCCCATATATGCATGCGGCTATTCGGAGAGATTGTGATGGAGATGAAACTTCGGTTATGCTTCTAGGAGATGTTTTACTTAATTTTTCAAGAGAATTTCTGCCTGCTCATCGAGGAGGAACGCAAGATGCTCCGCTTGTTTTAAATGCAAAAATCGACGCCGGAGAGGTTGATGATCAGATATTAGACTTTGAGGTTCTGGGAAAAGAAAAAAGTTATCCTCTTGAATTGTATCGGAAAGCAGAGAAAAAAGCGCACTCTTCAGAAGTTTTTGAAATTAATAATATTAAAAAAGTTTTGAGAAGCAATAAAGATCCATTTAGGGGGATTGGATTTACTCACGATACTGAAAATTTAAATGATGGAGTTTTGTGTTCTTCTTACAAACTTTTGGCGACGATGCAAGAGAAGGTTCAGCATCAGATGGAGTTGGTTGAAAGATTAAGGAGTGTGGATACCTCAGAAATTGCAAGGATGATTATTGAAAGACATTTTATAAGGGATATGCGTGGAAATCTAAGGGGTTTTGCATTACAGGAGTTTAGATGTGTTAAATGCAATGAAATCTCTAGAAGACCTCCATTAGATGGAGTGTGTCCTGTTTGTAAAGGAAAATTAATCTTTACAATTCATGAAGGGGGAATTAAAAAATATTTAGAACCAGCATTGGATTTAGCTGCAAAATATAATTTGTCTCCTTATCTAAAACAAAATTTAGAATTAGTTAAGAGATATATTGAATCTATTTTTGGAAAAGAATTGGAGAGACAGGAAAAAATTGAAAAGTGGTTTTGAAAAGATTTAAAAAACTCATTCCTTTTAGTTTACTTATGAAAAAGGGCGCAAGGAACGCAAAAACTGAAAATAAAGGATTTGTTTGGTTTTCTTTGAGAATTAGTTTTTGGCTGATGGTTCTTTTATTTTTAGTTTCTTTTTTAATTAATTCTGCTGTGATAAATATTTTGTTTTTGATTTTATTGATTTTTATTATTATTGTTTCTATAATTCATTTGGTGAAATATGATAAAAAAGCTTTTGCAATTGTTGTTCTTGTTCTTTCTGCTCTTTTGCTTTTATTTTATTTAATTGGATTAGCTGGTTCAGCAGCAAAATAATTTAATTAATTTCTAAGAAATCTTTTTATTTATCTTTAAACTAAAACATTATCTCTAACGCATCTTACTTCATAATTTTTTTTGAAAGTTTGAGCAATTCCTTCATATCCGGTTTTGAAATAAACATACCAGTAAGTTCCTTCTGTTTTTAGATATTCAGTCGCTGTCCAATAATAATCTGTTTGGGTGTCTGTAAAAAAGTCAGTGTCAATTGTAACTTGTTCTGGAGGAACTATTATAACTAAACTTTTTAATTCATCTATTTCTGGAAGTCGCCAATCATTTTTTCTCCCTAATTCTAAATTAGCGCAATAATCATTTGCATCCTGCCAGTTTGTTGCAGGTTCTGGTTTTGCGCTTTTTTGCCAACATAAATTTTCTCCTTCATAAAAGACGGTTCCCGGTCCGCAATCTTTTATTTTGAATTCTTCATTTGTTATTTTCCCTGTTTTTTCTTGGGGAAAAATAAGAACTAAAGCAACAACTACAATTGACATTACTAAGATTGAAATTAAAATGTTTTGAGTTTTCATAGTTTTATTAAGATAAAACCTTTAATAAATGTTTTTATGTTCTTATAATTATTACTTATAGGGACTTACATTTGGGGTTTTTAAGGAAAAATTTATATCCCCCACAAATAAAGGAGTATTGTCGGAATAAGCAAACATCCCATCATATTAGTTCTTTTTACTTCAAAAGAAAGGCAATAAAGTCCTGTAAGAGTTGAAATGATCAAAATTAATAATCCTAAAAATCCAGAAACTAAGAAAACAATTACGACTAAAATTATTAAAGCAATTTTTGAAAATAAGGAATAATTTATTTTATTTATCTTTGATGAAAGTATTTTTGCTAAATATTTTGTTGTGAAAAATGCAAGAATTCCTGAAATTAAAATTGCGATTAGAATTAAAATTAATATTTTTAAAGATAAATTTCCAAGTAGCTGTTCAACCGCATATGCTGCGCCCGTTCTTGTTTTTGAAATTAAATAGAGAGCAATAAATGAAAATCCCATGACAAGAATGTTTGTTGCTCCGAGGAGGATGAGAAAACTTTTATTGTCGTTTTTATTTGCATTAGTAATTGTATGTCCGAGTATTGCTGCTTGTCCGCTTCCAAGAGCCGGAAGAAAACCGCATAGTGGACTTGAAATTAGGGCTCCAAAAACCGGCTTAAAAATTTTCTTTCTTTCAAATTTAAATTCTGTTTTTTGTTCTGTAATTTGCGGTTTGTTTTTTATACTCATAAGTATCATTGAACTTCCAAATAATCCTGTCAGCAAAGGCAAAAGCGGTTCTTTTAATTCCTGAAGATTTAAGACGCCAAATCCTAAAATCCCAGTTAATAAAAAAACAAAAAATGCAGAAAATTTATTTTTTTCCATTAAAATAAGAATTCCGGAAACTGCAATTAAAATATACGGAATTATATTTTTTGTCAGCGTATAAATTTTTGGAAAAAACCAGAGAGAAGGATAAAAAATTAAAATAAGAATAAAAACGGCAGCCAAGCTTCCATAAGCAGTTAGCATTATTGCTTCATAACCCTCTCCTTTTTTTAAGAGCTCGTGTCCAGGTAGAATGGAAAGTTCTGTATCTGTATCTGGACATCCAAGAAAAATGCTTGGGATAAAATCAATAAATATGTGCGTGATTGCTATTGCGACGATAAATATTACAAGATAAAGAGGATTTATATTAAAAAAGATTGTTGAAGAAAGCGAAATTAAAAAAACTCCGATTAGATTTACGTGAATTCCGGGAATTAATCCCGTGAAGACCCCAAAAAAAGTTCCTGCAAAAATTGCTAAAAGAATTTGAATTAACATTTTTATTTTTATGTATTTTTGCTTTTTATTTTTATAATCATATTTGGTAATTAAATTTATAAAGGCCTTTTTATTATAATGCTCATGCAAAAAAGAGGTTTGATAATTTTTAGTTTAATCTTTTTAATAAGTTTTATTTCTATTGCAGGTGTTTTTGCTCAAGATGCAATTGATACAAATGTTGCTGAAAATAATTTGCCTGTAGAAGTTCCTGAAAATACTTTGGCGTCTTCTGTAGGGTATGTTAGTTCAGATGGGGATGAAGGTGATTTAACTGAAGATGACGAAGTTAAGGTTTTAGTTGAAGAGGCAAATAGTTTTGATGAGCAATTAAGTATTAATGCAGGAATAACTCCTGATAGCAGTTTTTATTTTGTTGAAGATAAAATTCTTGCGCCTTTTAGAGATGATTCAGTTAATAGAGAGAGAAAAATCGCTGAAATGCAAATAATGGTTTCAGAAGGCAAAATAGATGAAGCGCAAAAATCTTTTGAAAGATATCAAAGGTATGCAGATGATTTTGAGAGAGACGTTTCTCCTGAAGAAAGAGATATGGCATTGCAAAGTTCAAGAGCAATTAGGGGAATTGCAATTAGAGACATTGCGCAAAATATGCCCCCTGAACAAAAAGATGAATTTGTTAGAGAGATAGTATTAGGAGAAAAAGATATTGCCACTGCGGCAGAAATTGCTTCTAAAATATCTGAATTATGCTCGCAATTGTCAAAATTAGATCCATCGCAATATTCAAAAGTTTGTAGAATAGAAGGAGATGCTCCTGACTGGAGAAGAAAGCTTGATGCAGATTTGACAGAAGAACAGAGACAAGAGGCCTTGAAATTTGGAGAGATAATGTCGGAGTGTTTTGAAACTGCAGGACAAGAATGTCGTTGTGAAGAAATTTCGTATCCTGATTTTGCCGAAGCATGTTCTGTTGCAGCACCATTAGCGACTGCCTGTGAAATTGAAAAAGATGAAAATGCTTGTGAACAATTAGATGATTTGGAAATGCCTGAACTTCCAGATTATTTACAAGATATTATGGATGAGATTGAAGGTGGAATGAATGAAGATAGAATGGGGCTTCATATGCCTAGAGAGTGCATAGAAGCTGGAATATCTGAAGAGGATTTTGATGGCAAAACAAAATGCGCTAAAATTATGATCCAAACTCACGCTCCTGAAGAGTGCAGACCAGCACTTCTTGCTGCTAATGTTCAGAGTGAAAGAGAAGGAAGAGCAATTTGTGAAAAAATAATGTTTGAGCAGAACGCACCTCCAGAATGTGTTGAAGCAGGAATTATAAATCCCGGAGAGTGTGGAAAATTCATGTTTAGTCAAAATGCTCCGCAAGAGTGCATTGATGCTGGAATAGATGGAAGTGATAGAAATGATCCAACAGCGTGCAGAAAACTTATGGAAAGTCAATTTAGTGGAAGAGAAGGACCTGGAGGATGTGCGCCTGGAACAATTTGTGTTCCTGGAAGTCAGTGGGCGCCTGGAACTGGACCAAATATAAGGAATTCAGGAGGAGATTGTAAAAGTATTTCAGACCCTATGAAAAGATTAGAATGTTATGAGGGAGCTACTCAATATGTTCAGGAATATCGTGAGGATTTTAAAGAAAACTTTGTTAAAATGGAACCTAGATTAGATATAAATAATATGCAGGAATTTGAACAAAGACGGGTAGATAATTCTATACAAGATTATAGACAAGATTATAGTCAACAATTTAGAGGAGATTTTAGAGACGGACAGATGATGTCTCCTCCTCAAGGATTTGATTATCCACAACCTCCTCAAGATTATCAGCAACAATATCCTCAACCTCCTCAAGAATTTCAACAACCAACAACTTCAACAGAACCACAAACTTCATCAAGCACAACAACTTCTTCAGGAGACACTAGTTCGTCGACAAGTTCAGGAGGAGATACAAGTACCAGTAGTGGCGGAGATAGTGGGGGGAGCACTGGAGGGGATTCTGGAGGAAGTGTTACAGGTGGAGTTATTTCTAATAGCGGGTTTTTAAGATATTGGTTTTTTGGATGATTTTTGTTTTAGAGGATTAATTAATAAATTTATTTAATCACAAGATTTAATAATCAAAATTTGTTTTTTTTATCATGAAAAAAGAAGTGAAAGTAAATCAAAGATTTTCATTCATTCGCCACAGGAGTGTCAAATGAAAGATAAAAAATCAAAAGTAGTATTATCAAAAAAAGCGGGATGGATTCTCTTAGTAATCTTAGTTATTCTTGATGCGTTTCTTGATTTAATTTTTACGGGAGGAGCGGGGCTTCAAAGTCCAATATGGAAGCCAATATCAAATTTTCTTAAAATAAATAACCCTCTTTTTTTAACTCCTTTTGTTTTAATAATTTTTTATTTTGGAATTAAAGGCGGTGCCTGGCTTGCAAGAAAAGTTGATAAGGTTTCAATTAAATCAGAAGAATTAGTTTTAACTGCTTTAGTTCTTGTTTATGGTTTTTTTGATTTATGGCTTATTTTAGTTTATTTTTTTAATTTTAGTTTATTCAAAAGTCATTATTATTTAATTCCAATTTTAATTGTTATTGCATTAATTTATAGTTTGTGGGCTGAAAAGAAATTGAAAAAATAATTAATTTAGACTCCTCAAAATTTTGGCGAGGAGAATATTTTTAAAATTTAGCAAATAACAAAATTTCTGGGAAAGTTTAATCACAAGATTTAATAATCAGTTCTCCTTTTTTTTATAATGGAATTAAATAATAAAATAGAGTTGATAAAAAGAAATACCCTTGAAATTATTAATGAGGAAATTATTTTAGAGCTATTAAAAAAGAAAAAAAATCCAGTAATTTATTGCGGATATGAGCCGTCTGGAGATATTCATCTTGGTCATCTTGTTAGCATGACCAAACTTTTAGATTTGCAAAAAGCTGGCTTTAAAATAAAAGTTCTTTTTGCGGATTGGCATGCTTACTTAAATCAAAAAGGAGATTGGGAATTTATTAATTCTGAATTGAAAAAATGGGAAAAATGGTTTAGGGCTTTTGGTTTGGAAAAAGCAGAATTTGTAAAGGGCTCAGAAATACAGAGAAATTTTAATTATATAGATGACGTTTTTAATCTGGCTCTCAAGAATACTATTAATCGGGGATTGAGAAGTATGCAGACAGTTGCGCGCGATATTGAAAACGCGAAAATTTCTCAGGTGATTTATCCTTTAATGCAAATTGCAGATTTTAAATATTTAAAAGTTGACGGCGCGCTTGGAGGGATTGAGCAAAGAAAAATTCATATGCTTGCTTTGGAAAGTTTGAAAGATATAAATTATAAACAGCCATTTTTAATTCATCATGAATTAATTCCAAGTTTGAAGGGACCAGAACACGGGAAAATGTCTTCGAGCATTAAAGAGAGTATGATTTCAATTTCAGACTCTGACAAGGAAATTCAAAATAAATTGAATAAAGCATACTGTCCAGAAGGAGAGGTAAAAGAAAATCCAATTTTGTCAGTAATTAAATTAATTATTTTTCCTTATCATGAAAACTTTGTAATTGAAAGACCTGAAAAATTTGGAGGGAAAGTTGAATTTAAGGAATATCTTGATTTGGAAAAATCTTTTTTAGAAAAAAAGATCCATCCAATGGATTTAAAAAATTCCTGCGCAAAATATCTATCTGAAATTCTTGAAAAAATACGAAAAAGACATAAAAACATTTAAGCTAAAAATAAAAATATAAAATTTTTTACCCATTTTTAAGAAAAAATTGGGTTAAATAATGAGTTTTTGTCTAAATTTCTCTGATGGAAAGGTTTAAAAGTGGACTTTTGTATGTCTCCCTACTTCAAAATAAAATGACAAATTTAAAACATCTCTTAGGGATTTTGACTGGATATTTTAAAATGGAAAATTTAGAAATGTCAAACTCAAATTCAAATAAATTTGGTAAGACCATTTTAACAGGAAATAAAATGTCAAAGAATAATAGTTTAATAATCGTAGATAAAAAAGATCCACTCTTGAATTTAGAGTATTTAGTTGACAAAAAATGTAGAAAATTTTCTTTTTTAGACAATAAAAAGGAAAAATCTTTTTACTCTGAAATTTATTCCCTTTCTAAATTAGATAATGCGAATGTTGTATTAGTTGATGAAAAAGAAAGCGGTTTAGTTAAGACATCGTTTTATTCTCTTCCAGAAACAAGCTCTTCTAATCTTTCTCAATTGTTTAAAGGTGAATCTAAATTAGATTATTCAAATAAAAGATGTATTCTGGCTAAAGGTTATTAATTCATTCGAGAGGTGGTCTAACGAGTTTTAAACTCAACAACATCCAAATCTTTTAATTTATGCTTAAGCCCTACTTTTTGTCCGGAAAATTTTGAAGATGGGCCCCAAATTTTTGTTTCTTTAACTTTTTCTGAAAATCCCTTCAAGATTTTTTCAGCAACTTCCCTTACATTTGTTTCCGGCTCAAGAATGATAGGGTTAGGTGATTTTTGTTTTCCTGGTTCTTTTGTAAAAACCCTAATTTTATTGAAGCTTTTAAAAATTTTTTCTTTTAAACTCACGATCTCACTCGAATCTTCCAATTTTGGCTTTGCGATAATATCTCGTGAAATCGCTCGCTCTTCAAGTTCCTTCTTTACAGAAATAAAAACAAATTCATAATTTTTATATTTTGATTTTAAAGTTGCTTCCAGTTTTCTTTTTTCTAATTCTGATAATAAATCTGATTTATTCAGAATGATTATTTTTTTTCCCTGCGTTTGCAAGAGAGGTTCAATTTTTTTTAATTCTTCAAGATTCTGAATTAAAATTAACGCGCTGTCTGCAGTATAGACAGTCCCCCTATCATAAAATTCAGAATCAATTGCAGGAATCTCAATTAGCTGGATCTGCGTTCCTTGGTATGGCATCATTCCAAGAATTGTATGCATGGTTGTGAGATTTGTTTCAGAAATTTTAGGGTGAGCTTTTGTCAGAAGAGATAATAGCGAGGATTTTCCAGAATTCGTTAATCCAATGATTACTGCCTGCATTTCCGATTTTTTTATCCCTGTTTTTCCACCCCGGCTTTTTGAAAGTTTTTTTGTTCTTTCTATTTCTCCCTGGAATTTTTTTAATCTAGTTCTTAATTGAGCGATTAAATTCTCGCTGCTTTTATGTTTTGGAGCTACAGAAAGCATCTTCTTTAATTTTTCAATTTTTTCTTCTGTAGTTTTGGCTAGATAATATTCTTTTTCTGCGTGTCCGTATTCCGGCGAAGCGTTTACTGGCATTTTAGTTTATTATTCTAATGAGTGTTTTATTTAAAAGCTATTCCTCCTTGTTTTAAGAAGATTTTAAATAGTCTTTTTTTGTGAAATTATTAGGGATTAAATAAGGGCAATTTAAAAAAATGAAAAGTTTAGAGAATAAAATCTTGAAATTTTTTTTGGCAGGAATGATGATTTCTGTTTTGATGACTGCAACGGGTTGTAGAACTTATGAAAAATGTCCAGCATACACAGATAGAGATAAAGTAAAGGTTAATTATTCTGCTAAAAAAGAAATTTATAATGCAGATTTCAAATATCAAAATTTTTAAGATAATAAAGAACCCCTCTAAATTATAAATTCTAGATATTTAAATAAAATTTTTTATTATTTTAAATAAGAAATCTTATTAAGATAGTTTTTGTATATTTTTTATGACCTTTGAGGGCGATTTATAGGAACTAAAATGAATAAACTCAAAATCAAAGATTTTGGTTAAGTCCTTGGATAAACCCTGCGGATTCATTTTCACGGGAAATTAAAATGAATAAACAAGAAATCATAAATAAAATAACTCAAAAAAGAGAATTTTCTCAACTTCCAAAAAAAGATGTTGAACTTGCTTTTTCGCATTTTGAAAAAAGAGAGGTTAGTGATGAAGAAAAAATAAAATTAACAAGAGAATTATTGCATAAAGTTTTTGGAGCTTTTACCAGCCGGAAATTATTGTCTCCGAAAAATAAAAATGAAGAATGGATTTTAAGAAAGCATTTATCCACTATGGAAAGACTGCCTTATTATACGGAAGTTTATAAAAGAATTTTTTCTGGTTTTGAAAAAAATAAAGAAATTAGCATTATTGATTTAGGCGCAGGAGTTAATGGGATTAGTTATAAATATCTTAATAATTTAAATTTTAAAGTTAATTACATTGGCGTTGAAGCTGTCGGGCAGTTAGTGAGTTTAATGAATAATTATTTTAAAGAAAAGAAAATTTCTGGGATTACTTATCCTGAGAGTTTGTTTGAATTAGAAAAAATAAAAAAAATAATTTTAAAAACTAAAAAGCCAAGAATTATTTTTTTATTTAAAGTTTTAGATTCTCTAGAAATGCTTGAAAGAGATTATTCAAAAAAACTTCTTAAAGAAATTACGCCATTAGCAGATAAAGTAGTGATTAGTTTTGCTACAAGAAGCATGATAAAAAGAAAACGATTTTTGGTGAATAGAAACTGGATTCTGGATTTTATTAAAGAAAATTTTGAGATTTTAGATGATTTTGAAATTGGCGGGGAACGATATCTCTGCTTCAAAAAAAGGGATTAATTTTATATATCCTGCAAGAGTATTTTTTAGATGATAGATTTAAGAAAAAATTTCCAAAAAAAAGTTTTGAAAAACGGTATGACTCTTCTCTTTGAAAAAAGAAATGTTCCCGTGGTTAGTGTTGCCTTTGCTGTTAGAGCAGGAGGAATTAATGAAGGGGTTTCAGAAAAAGGAATTTCTCATTTTATTGAGCATCTGCTGTATAAAGGGACTAAAACCCGAACCTCCAAACAAATTGCAGAAGAAATAGAAAAAAATGGCGGGGAATTAAATGGATTTACTTCAGAAGAAATTACAGCTTACTTTTGCAAAATGCCGTCTAAACATCTGGATATTGCTCTTAATGTTTTAGCAGATATAATCAAAAATCCAGTGTTTGATGAAAAAGAACTTGAAAAAGAGAGAAAAGTTATTTTTGAAGAAATTAAAATGTATAAAGACAATCCTCAAATGCATAGCATTTCGGAAATCCAAAAGTTGCTTTATACTGGGACTCTTGAAATTAATCTTACTGGAACATTTGAGAGTATGAATAGCATTGACAGGAAAAAGATTATAGAAAAATTCAAACAGATTTATGAACCAAATAATTTTATTTTGAGTGTTGTCGGAGATGCTGATTTTGAACAGATAGTAAATTTTGCTGAAAAAAATTTTGAAAATACTAAATCTCAAATTCCAAAGCAAAATTTTGAATTAAAGAATGAAAATAAACTAGAAGAAAGAGAGGGTGTTGACCAGGCAAATTTGATTTTTGCATATCATGTCCCTACGGCAAGTGAAGATAAATGTTATGCCGCAAAAATTTTAAGCAGTTTAATGACTGGAGGAATGTCTTCAAGATTGTTTGAAGAAATAAGAGAAAAAAGAAATTTAGCATATGCTGTTTCTGGAGATTCTAATATTAACAGAGATTTTGCATATAATTTGATTTATGTTGGAACGATGTCCGAAAATGTTAAAAAAGTTAAGGAATTAATTTTAAAAGAATTTGAAAAAGTTTCAGTTAAGCTTAATGAAGAAGAATTAAAAAAAATTAAAGAACAGCTTATTGGAAATTACCAGATTTCTATGGAAGATTCCCAAACGCAAATGATAAATCTTTTGGTTTCAGAAATTCAGGGAGATGCAAAAGATTTTTATGAATTTGAAAAAAATATTTCTAAAGTTAAATTAGAGGATGTAAAATCACTTGCTAAAAAAGCAATTACAGAGCATAGCTTTTTTGCGCTTGTGCCGAAGGAGAAAAAATAAACAAAATGAACTTAAAATTAAATAAAATAATTAAGTATCTTGTTTTGTCTGATTTAATATTTTATACTGGCTGGGGTTTGATTTCGCCAATATTTGCAATATTTATTCTTGATTTAATAGTTGGCGGGAATGCATTTGTCGTCGGATTAGCCGCAGGAATAAATCTTATTGTGCGTTCTATTTTGAGAGTTCCTTTTGGAATGTATGCAGATAAGGGCCAGAAAATTTCTTATCATTTAATGTTCTATGGATTATTTATTTCAGCGCTTGTTCCAATAGGATATATTTATTCAAGCGCGCCTTGGCATATTTATATATTACAAGCAGTTTTGGGAGCTTCATTAGCAATGTCATCTTCTGGCTGGACTTGTTTATATGCTCGGCATATGGATAAAGGAAAAGAATCAACTGAGTGGGGAATTGATGCCGTTGCAGTGGGCATAGGGCCTGGAATTGCAGGAATTTTAGGAGGGGCAGCACTTCTTTATTTTAGTTTTGATAAAGTTTTTATTGCAACAACCATTTTAGGATTGATAGGAGTTTTTGCGCTTTTAATTGTAAAAAAAGATATTCTGAAAAAAAAGCATTTACTTTCTACGTTTGTTTTAAGAAAAGCTTTTAGGAAATATAGGAATCATAATCATAGAGTAAATTAAAAACATAAATAATAAAGATTTCTAAGTTTTATATAGTTTTTGCAGTGTAAAATATTCTTTAGAATACGGATTTTTTTAAAAAGGAGAATGTTCTTTCTAAATTTTAATGGAAGATTTTTTAGCATATGACGAAATTCATAAGAGATTAAGAAAATTTTTTTCTAAAGAAAAAGGATTTATTGAAGTGCCGTGCCAATCAAAGCTTTCAATTCTTGCCGCTTGTGAGGATCCCAGCACAATTTCTAAATTTGAGTTTGGAGGAAAAGATTATCCATTGCCTCAGACAGGGCAAATGACTTTAGAAGAAGTTTTATTAAAAAATCCTGAAGTTGAAGGGGTTTTTTGCATTACAACCAGTTACAGGAACGAGCCAAATCCAATAAAAGGAAGACATGATTTAATTTTTCCAATGTTTGAGTTTGAAGGCAAAGGAGATTTTGAAAAACTGAAAAAAACAGAAAGAGAATTATTAGAGCATTTAGGATTTAATTTTCCTGTTTCTTTAAATTACGACAAACTTTGTAAGAGATATGATGTTAAAGTTTTAGAAGCAGAGCATGAAACTAAATTGCAAAAAGATTATGGAAATTCAATCAGCCTTGAGATTTTTCCGTCAAGGTCGCATCCTTTTTGGAATATGAAATATCTTGGAAATAAATCTTTTGCTAAAGCAGATGTTTTGCTTTATGGAATGGAAACAATCGGAAGCGCAGAGAGATCATGTGATCCCAAAGAAATGAAATATTTTTTTGAAAATGTTTCTAATGGAGAATATAAAAATTTATTATTTAAAAAATTCAGTGAAAAAAGAGTTATGCAAGAGCTTGATGAATATCTGTCTCTTAAAATGTTTCCAAGATATGGGGCAGGAATTGGGTTTACAAGAATGGCAAGGGCAATGAACTTGGCTGGATTGCTGACTCAAAAAAACGAAGAAAGAGTTTTGGAGACGGATTTTGAAAGTTTTAATTGTTGATAATATTATGCCCAACAACACATTGCCGCAAGTGGCGGTGCAGTGTATTATTTAATATTTGCATATTTAATTTATTTTTGTGTAAACAGATAATTTGGTAATTTTAATTCGCCACCAGCGGCAATCTGCAAAACGTTAGCAGCAATTTTCGGACAATGGTAAATAGACGGACAGGAGACAAAAAAGTTTTTATTATTGAACACAATCGTTTAGTCGGACTTGACATTCAATTACAATTAGAAAAAAACGGCTGCACAGTTTTCCGACCGCTTTCAATTGTGGACGCAGAAGTAATCATAAGGAAGGACGCGCCCGACCTTATCATTGCCGATACTGATATACAGCAGCAAGACAACTTTGAGCGAGTAAAAAAACTTTTCAGCAGACGCGAATTACCCATTATTTACATCGGGACAATAAATGAAATCACAGCGCAAGACAGCAAACTAAATATCATCGGGACTTTTTCAAAACCATTTGACAGCAAAAAAATTGCCTGCTTCGTGGACAATTACTTTGATAGCGGACAATGGCTAACAAACAAGAGAGAAAAATAGAAAAGTATTTAATTTTGATTAGATTTTTTTGCTTCTTCTCTAATCTCTTGAAGTAAATCAATCAATTCATCAAGCTCTTCTTTTTTTTCACAATAAAAATAAATGTCTTCTCCATCTTTAAGAGTAATGTTAAAGGATGGAAAACCATTAGTAGTTCCACCTTCAAGATAACAAAATTCTCCGGTTAAAATTTCTTTCCCTGCAACATCTTCAACTACTATTTTCACTTTTATTCTCCAAAAAGGTCAACACTTACTTTCTTTAAGACAATATGGCTAAATATATCTTTCGCTTCTTCACCATATCTTTCAGTATAAGTTTTACGACCAAATTGAAGATGGTTTTCTGGAAGCCCATGATTCGATTTAAAATCCAATCTAACAAGTGGAGGTCCAAAATCTTCACTAAAAATTTTTAAACTTTTAGGTGTTGGACTTAAATAAGTTCCATCTCCGAATTTTACAGAGCTTCCAGAATTTGGAGCAGTCAACCTGTCAAGATGGTTAAACTGAACGCTGTAATCTCGCGTAGATTCTTTTAAATTTTCTACATTCCCATATAAGGGAACATCTGTGCCTGGTTTGAAAAACATAATTTTTGGGGGTTTAGATGGTTCATATTTAATTTACGACTCAAAGGTATAGATAAAAAAATCAAATAGCAAGACATTTTTGACAAATTTATTAACAATTAACAGAAAGTTATTAACAAATAGACAGAAAAATAAAAAACTGCTGCTAACAGCGGGTTTGCGTCATGCGGGTTTTCTTTTTAACAGATAGTTTTATTTTTTATTTTTGTTTTGCGTAAGCGGACAGTAAATTATTTATTTTTCCCGCACGCACGCAAACCCGCAAAACGTTGGGCGAGACTGTTTGGAAGTGAGAAATTTTATTTTATTATAGCGACTTTTAAATAGTTGAGCAGCAATTTTAAGAAAATATTTTTTTAATATTAAATTGCTCGTTGCTTTCGCAACTCGGATTTATTTATAATTTCTACGCAGACAGCTTTTTTATTAATTAAATTCATTTCTAAAACTTTACTATTGTAATGATTTTTCCTAATTTCTGCGAAGCCGAGCGATTTCACGGAGGGTAAATTATTTTTTACAAATTACTGAGTGAGGTTGCGAGCAAGTTTTTTTTCAATTTAATTTTTTTTGATTTTTTTAAATCTAAAACTTCCTGCTGATAATTTCAATAAAATTTTCCGCTCTTTTTCCAAGTATTTTTTCTAGTTCTTCAATTGGTGCATTGATTATGTTTTGAATTGAGCCGAATTTTTTTAAAAGTTCTTTTGATTTTTTTGGTCCCACTCCTGGAAAACTTTCAATTATAAATTGCATTTGCTCTTTTTTATTAAGTGTTTTTTTTCCTGCATTAAGCTTAACTTCTTTTGCTTTTTTTCTTGACAGAACATCAATGAATTTTGCGGTATCTTCTGAATCTTTTGTAAATATTATTGGTATTTTGTGTTTTAAGGTTATTGAAAGCAAAAATCCCCGTATTGCATTTGCATTTATTTTTGAATTTTCATCTGAATAAATTTCCTGGTTGGAGATTCCTTCAATTATCAGTAACTTATTTTCAAATTGTTTTAAATCTTCTAATTGTTTTAACAATCTTCCATTTATCATTGAAGAGATAAAATCAGAAATAGTTTTTCTTTCAATTATTGTGTCTTTTACAACATAATCCCCAATTTTTAATTCTTTAAATATAATTTCAATTCCTAATTTTATCAGATAAGATGCTACAAGGGAATTTTTTTCTCTGTAATCTATGATAATTTTTAACGCCGAAGATTTACTTCGGCTTTTTTCTTTTAAACTTTTTGGACTTTTTTTTGAGCTTGAGAAAATATCAAAAATTGGTTTTTGGATGATAGTTTTCATTTTAAACTATTTTTTTCTGAATTTCAAATGTTTTTGTCAATGAGTTTCTGACTTCTTCAATTGCTTTTTTCATTTTTCTTTCTCTTATTTTTGAGATATAAAATGAGGATTCATCTCTTGTTTTTTTTGTGATTAACATAATTATCTTTCCTTTATTTAATCTTGCAGTTCTTCCGCTTCTCTGGATTGTTCTTATTGCCGAAGCAACGGGCTCGTAAAAAATTACGGCATTAACTTCTGGAATATCCAATCCCTCCTCTCCGATGCAAGTTGCGCATAAAATATTTATTTTGCCTTCTGAAAACTCCTGGATTATTTTTTTCTGTTCTTTTTGGTTTAATCCTTTTTTTCCTGCTTTGCTTGCTTGACCTATGAAAACTTCTGCATTTATTCCAGCTAGTTCATTTAAATTTTTTGAAAGAATTTCTGCAGTATCTCTAAATTGCGTAAAAATGATTATTTTTGCAGATGGATTAAGTTCTATCTCCCTTTTTATTATTTTATTTGCTTCATTTAATTTTGGATGCTCATGATTTTTTGTTAATAGCTCATTAGATTGCATCAAAATAAAATTAAATTCAGCTCTTGCGGCAAGTTTTATTACTCCTTTGCTTTGTTTTTTTGCTGCTTGTTCTAGGATATTTTTCAAATATTTGTTGAAGCTTCCTAAAGTTTGAGTTTCTAAAAGTTCTAACGCATGCTGGATTTTAATTGCCTGCGCACAGGCGCTTGCACCGAGCATATAATTCCAATTTTTATTTCCTCTTGCAAGTGTTCCTGAAATCTTTTTTTGCAGCTCTAATAATCTTGTTTTATTTGCTGGACCAAAAAGAACACTTCGGTATCTTAACTCTTCGATATATTCATTCAGCAATTTAGTCAGCAAGTGTTTCATTTCTTCAAATTCTACCGGAAGATCTACAATCACTTTTTCAAATTCAAGCTCCTGCAGATATTTTTTTACATCTTCGCTGTCCCTGGTTCTTAACTCTACCTCTTCAATAAAAAGGTTTTTGCATATCTCTTTTATCCTTGGTACATCGTTTCCAGGGCTTGCAGTCAATCCAAGAATTTTTTGATGTAGAGATTGTTTTTTATATTCCTGGGCGACAAAATTATAATCGTAACTTTTAATGCATCTATGGGCTTCATCTTCTACTAGCAAACAAACATCTTTCAGATCGTATAAATTTTTTTTTAAATCATTAGCTACACATTGTGGTGTTGAAAATATAATGTCTGCTGTTTGCCAGATTTTTTTTCTTTCTTGCGGTTTTATCTCTCCAGTAAATAATTGCATATCTGCAAATAGTTCGGGAAGATGTTTTTTAAAACTCATTAAATGTTGTTCTGCAAGAGGCTTTGTCGGCGCGAGAAAAACTGCTCTTTCTCCGGGAAATTCTTTCATTCTTTGGATGACTAACATTAATGCAATTAAAGTTTTTCCTAATCCCGTTGGAAGGACCACCAAACAATTTTTTTTAGCGCAAGTTTCAAGAATTTTCAACTGATATTCTCTTGGCTGAACATTTTGAAGGAAGTCCATTTTATTTTATGGTAAATAGAGATTTATAAAATATTGTTACTATTTAGAAAAATTTAAGAAAATTTTTAAACAATCAAAAAACTATATCCGAGAGCAATTAAGGTGATTACTGCGAGGAAACTCCATAGTGTCTTGTTTCCAAATAATATTTTGTTTCCGTCGAGGTTTGAAATTGGAATTAAATTAAAAAATGCAAACCAGATGCTGAATTTTGCAAATTCTGAAAATCCAATTAAATAACCAATTGCGGCTACAATAAGATTAATCATAATTCCTGCTCCGGCAATATATGCTAAGTGGTCTTCGCTTGCTTCTGAAAAAGAATATATTCCATGTCTTTTTGCTGTTCTGTAAATTTTTGCACGGACATCAAATGTCAATGAAGCCATCCAGACAAATCCATTTAATGGAAAAAAGATTATTCTTGAGAGTATTGGAAAAATTGCCCCTGCAGGGATATTTTTTTTAAATGTTTGATTATGTTTGTATCCCCATCTTTTAAATTCCCATAATTTTATTTCAGTTTTTAATTCAAAAAATTCTCCAGTTATTTTCTTTGCAAAAACATTAATTGTAATCAGCGCAAATACAGAAAGCAGCGCAACCAAGAAAGATGCAAATCCTGATAATAAAGTTATTGAAAAAGCGATAATTATTGAAACACTTATAATTGTAAGAATCTCTCTGTGATTTATCATATTTATTTTTAGTTTGGGATTTTTATAAAGGTTATCGTTTTAAAATATCTAATAGAAAATGGAAAAGTATTTAAATGATTTTTAATGTATTTTAATATGAAAGTTAGAAAAATAAGTGAGGTTCTTGGAATGAGAGTTTATACAGATTCTGGAGATTATTTTGGAGAGGTTGAAGAAGTTAATTTATTTGAAAATAAAATTGATGGATGGAGAATCAGAGTCAGCGGTGGAGTTTTGCCTTTGATTGGAGGCGCAAGAGGAGTAATTATTCCGCATAATTTTGTTAAGGCAATAAGCGATGTTTTTATAATAAATAGGTCTGCTTTGCCAAGTCAGCCAACTCATTCAGATGAATTAGAAATGGATGCAAGTGAGTAAAAAATAATTCTAAAAAACAAAAAAATAAAATAGTTATTTTTCATTAAAAAATATGAATTGGGTTAAGAGATTGTTTAAGAGAAAAATTGGTGGCGAAGAATTAGAATCATTGATGTCTTCTCTTGGAGAATCAGATTTGTATAAAACCCTAACAGATAGGCAAAATTCTCCTGAAGGATACGCCCCTATGCCCTATGCAAGATTAGATGTTAAACAAAAAGGGCTTAATTTAGTTTTTGATTTGTATGTACAAGGCGAATATTATCGCGTTCCAAATTATTCCCAATGTAGATACAAGTCTCTTTCTGGAGTGTGCAGGGAAATTGAAATTGAAATTCCCTATTCTCAATTAAAAGAAAGACCAAAATTGCTTAAATTTTTTTTATTTTGACAAACACTTTTTATATCCAGAATAATTCTCATAAACATTTATAAATATTACAAATCTTATAATAAAATGGCAGAGACACTCTTACAGCATCCTGTTTTGACTAATTTTGTATATCCATTTTTAATTGTATTTTTTATAGTTTTTGCAGTTTTGGAAAAGACAAAACTTTTTGGCGAAGAAAAAAAACAGATTAATGCTCTTATAGCATTTGTAATCGGCCTGATATTTGTTTCGGCAGTTTTTCCAAAAATGGTTGTTTCAAATATGATTTTATTCTTATCAGTTGCGATTGTAATTGTGTTTGTAGTTTTATTATTATGGGGATTTGTTTTTTCAACAAATAAAGAAGGATTCGTTATGACTGGTGGAATGAAATGGGGATTATTTGCAGTGATTACTATTTCTCTGATTATAGGAATTTTATGGGCAGCAGGAGTTAGCGGAACAGCGTATGATTTTTTATTTAATCAATCGTGGAGTGAGGCACTTTGGACAAATTTAATTTTTATTATTTTAATTGGAGTTGCTTTGGCTGCAGTAATTAGAGGTTCTGGAAAATAATTTAGTTTTTATCTATATCTCATAATTGAGAAATGTTTATAAATAATCTTTCTTATTTTATATTATGGTCGGGGTGAATGCTTTATTAGCTTCTTATGGTTTTTTTAGAGGAGGAGATATTGGAAATATTCTTGCTCAATGGCAGGCCGCAGGAGTTTTTAGTTACGCTCTTCCATTTCTTTTAATTTTTGCTCTTACATTTGGACTTTTAATCCGAGTAGGATTATTCACAACTAAAGATGCTTCAGGAGAGAGACCAAATAAATCAATAAATGCAATTATTGCTCTTTCTGTTTCTTTAATGGCTTTGCAGTTTGATTTTGTTTCTTTGTTTTTTTCTGAAATATTTCCAAGATTTGGAGTTGCACTATCAGTTATTTTAGTTATTTTAATTCTTGGAGGGTTATTCATGCCTATGGGTAATAAAGGTTTTAGCTGGATTTTGATTTTAGTAGTAATGGTTATTATTGGAATAGTTATCTTTCAGTCATTAGAATCATTTGGATATAATGCAGGTTATTGGTGGAGAAATAATCTTGGAAGTTTGCTTGGCTGGGCAGTTTTAATTGGATTGATTATTGCAGTTGTTGCTGGTTCCACGAGTAGTGAACCAACAGCGCCAGAAACTCTTTTAGGAAAGATTTTAGCAGGAAAATAATAAGTTTTTAGATGAATTTTGTTTTACAATTAACTCATTGAAAAACTATATTTTGAAATTTTTTTTCTAAGTTCGAGTATTATTAAATGCTCTAACTTTGAACATTTTGTAAATAATTTGTTTTTTTTCTCCCATTTAAATCTTGGGATTCTATTATATCCCTGTATTTTTAAAGTTTCTTTTGGATTTATTAAATTGCCATATTCATTATACAATTCAATTAATGTAACTTTTGTAAAATTCGTTTTTGGGTTTATGGGATAATCTCTGCTTAATATAAGCATTTGTCCTGCAGATATCAGCAATGCTTTAAAATCATCTTTAGCAATTAAACTTTTTTTTATTTCTAAGTAATCTGGGTATTTACCTCCGGATTTATAATAAACCCCATAGTCAACTCCAAAAGTTGCTCTGTATCTCATCGAAATAAAAAATTTACGAGCTATAAAAAGATTATTGTAAAGAATTAAATAAATTTGAGATAATCTTGATTATTTATTCCTCTTTCTTTTTTGATGTAGAAACTTTTTTTGCGGATTTTTCCATATAGGGTTTTGCAAGTATTGGAAGAGTTTTGCTGAATGAATCCTGCATCATAGTCATTTCTTTTTTTATGCTTTCAAGTCCCTGTCCATAAGAGCCGATTTTTTCAAGAATTTTAATCTGCAAGTTTTCTATTATTGATTCAATTTTTTTTAATCTATTTTCAAAATTGGAAAACTTCGTTTCTGAAATTGCCGAAAATTCTCTGAAATTTGAAATTTG
>Ga0209542_10004262_pt1 | contig 29566 bp, 55 predicted proteins | sample RifCSPhighO2_01_FD_184028 | JGI IMG/M metagenome (GOLD analysis project Ga0209542, IMG submission 184028) | Soil microbial communities from Rifle, Colorado - Rifle CSP2_plank highO2_0.1 (SPAdes) (version 2) | ecosystem: Environmental > Terrestrial > Deep subsurface > Rock core/Sediment ... | reverse complement strand
TTAATGAATTGATGTTTAGGTTAAAGTACTTCTATTTAAGTACTTTGTCGGATGTTACATCCGGGGGGTGGGGCAATAACATCCGGCCCCCCCGGAAATCTTTGCCACGCATCGTCGTAAGTAGGTCTACGTGGTCGTAGTTACGACAACACTGATTCTGATTCTCAATGGTTGACGTAAGTATGGGGACGTATCCATACTTACGAAAGTGCTGTTGTAACCACGGTAACGTATCCCTAGTTACAACGACGCCCCAGAGCGGTTTCTGGATGTCTCGGACAAATACTAAGGGGCACAAAATAGTGGCACAAAAAAATGAAAAAGGCATTTTGCGGCCACGGAAATCTTTTTTATCCGCTATCTGTATTTGATGGTATTTTTATCACTTCTGGTTCTCAGTGCAGTAAGTATCCTTCGCCGATCATTTTCAATATGACTCGGCCGCCCAAATTTGGGCTAATGAATTGACATGTAGGTTTCACGACAAAGCCCTCACGAACGTGGTCAGCCCCCTCCACCGTTGATTTTCCTTCCGCGAGTGAGAGCAAATCCTTGCTCCAAGCACCACGATAGAGCAACGGGACTCGCGGGAGAGCCAGCTTATCGGTTAACGTACAGAAGTCATCCCAATCCAGGTATTTCCTAGTGGTTATGTCCAGCGCGTCGAACAGCGCCAACCCTACTTGGCCCTTCCCACCAGCTCCGTATGAAAATCCCCGGACCTGCCCGTAGGCTTCGCCATAGATGACGATGCCTGGAGCCTGTACTAGCTTTTCAGCGAGATTATATTGGCGGGCCACTTTCCACCAAATAACCGAGTCGCTTTCTTTCTTGATTCTGGTATGACTTCCTACCCACAGACGATTTTCGTGGAAGGCAAATCGGCCATTAGCTCCGTGAAATTTTTCGAGAATCACCACTTCTCGCCCTTCGGGCAGAACATTGGGCCATCGACGAAAACCCTCAATATCGGTATAGACGGGGATAAAGCCAGGGTCTGTCTCGTTTTCTTCACCCATAGATGCCGGTTCTGGTGGCTCGTACCGCTCTATTCCCAGGATTGTAGTTACATCTTGGCCTTCCTGGAATTCTGGATCGGCCGGGACTAGGAGCCCCATCGAGAAAATCCCCCTCAATCTCTTCGCCTTAATTCGTGCATTGGGCTTATCGCCGCACAAAAAAGAGAAAAGAGGGGAGTTTGGAACTACCGCGTCGACGGGGACATAAACGGCGAGATCACCGAGATGAAAATCCCCTGTTCGAATGATTACCGGATATGCAAACACGTTCGTTGTGCTCAACGTATCGGCATTTGGATGACGATTTATCTCCCCAACTCTCACCACCGGACAATGAAATTCGCTCATGTGAGAATTATACCTCTGTAGTTATTTCTGTCAATGGGCTACGCCGTTGGATGATACTGGCTATGTGGGGCAGGAAAGTTGATGCTCAAAAAACACATCGATGCGTCTTTTGGGGCTTCTCGAAACAGCTCAACGAAATATTTAAAATACTCGGCGTCATCGTATTCATCGTAGTGGGCTTTGATGGCGGACCAAATCTCATCGTCACCGACGAACAGGATGCGGGCGTTCGCCAGTGACTCCCACTCTTTTTGAATCCAATCGTGCTGCTCATCATCGGGGGCCACGGCCGCGTAGAAGACACCAGAGAGAAACGGGGCTCGCCACGCCCACTCCCCGAAGCGACCGCCCGGCAGCGGACGCAGGGCATTGACGAGTGTTGCCTCGCCCGTAAGTATCAATGTCCTCAAGGCGACATCGGGCACGTATTTTTCGATGTCATCGATGTGTAAACGCATTGTGTTCATCACGATAACTCAACAATCTGACTTTGGCATTATCATTACTCGGCCACGCCGAATCCGTAGAAAATTCCCCTGCTGTAGTCAGTCCGATTGGTTTTGACGAATGCGGCAGCATCGGGAAAGCCAAATTTTTTGGCGATACGGGCAACCGCCGCAGCGTCAAACATATTTGTTTTTCCGGAAGCCCGAACGGCCATCAAGCCGTCAAAGATGTCTTTAGAAACAAGAACCGACGATGACGTATTACTGGTCATTCGTTACTCCTTCGGGCTCAACCCAATCACCGTTTTCGTTCGTTTCCAGAAATTCATCGTTGACCATTAACCGAAGTTTCGGAATACCGTTTTCAAACTCATCGTGCGGAGCCGTATTTTTGGTGTCGATGTCAACGACAAGACGACCATCAATCTCGGAACGGTAAAAATGCAAGACAACCCCGTGCGCTTCAATCGTGTGGCAGATTATCTTGCCAGTTTTCCGCTCACGGGTATATGACATTTTGTGATCCACGTCGATTCGGACCACATCTTTATAGAATTCTTTGCGGGGCATTCGTTCCTCCAGACAGTAATATATCAGGTTGTTTGTTTCTGTCAAGGCGGATTAAATTAAACAGTTTGGGCCCCCGCGCTTTCACACGAGGGCCCAATTCATCGACGCCACGACTACAGAGCGAACAGGATGGCGGGGCGACCGCGCAAACCGGTCTTGCGGGTGTCCACTTGCTTCGCACCCAACGCACCCAGGTGGTAGCGGATGGCGGTCCGGTTCAGGTTCGTCTTGCGCCGAATATCGAAGCACGAGACCGGCACCGTACTCTCGGCCAGAACCATGCGGACACGCAGACCAGCGCGCCGTCGCATGATCCGAGCGACCGCCTTTTCCGAAAGACCCGTCTCAGCCGCGATGGCCTTGGGAGTCAGGTACTTATTCGTCTTCAACACGGCTTGCTCAACCTTCTGTTCGTTTGTGAGACCCAGTTCCATGATTCGTTCCTTTCAGTTATTCGACTTCTTGAACAAAAGTAGTCTAGCACCTATTCTAAATTCGTCAACAAAATAAATCGAGTAAAACTTTATTCAATCTAAATTCAAATGTCCTGTCAGAAGATAGTGTGTAAACTACTATAAAACAATATATTATGTCGTGAAAGCTCGTAGACGAACATCAAAAGATCGCGCTGCACGAAGAGGTTTTGGGGGTGCCGCTGCTGTGCGATCTCGATCTACCAGTACCCGATAACTCGGAAAGACTAGAAAAAGAAAAGACGCCTTGTTAGGCGCCTTTTCATCGGTCAAGCGTGTCGGTCCTCAACAATTAAGTTTTATGAGACATCCAGACAGACGCTGTTTCCCGATGACATCATCGTACATATTAGTGCCTTCGAGTCAAATCAAAAGACAGTAGAGCTGTTAATCTATTTTGTTACAGAACTAACAGGAAATGTGGCACGAGCGATGTCAGGAGCCGATCTTTTGTCTACAACCAGAACATCGATGGAATTCGGTAGTTCGGCAAAAAAATGCTGCGCCCGCTCTGCAATACGGTTTTCACCTTGAAAAATATCCGTAGACACATCTTGCGCCATCTCTTGACGGGTCAAAGATGTCCTGGACTACCCCGTCAATGACCGCACTCAGATGTTTTGAAAGGCTCACTATGATAGTGCCTTTTGGTAACTCGTCTGCTCGCAAGTGTACTTTGCAGCCTTGACCAACAAACATGGTCGGAGCCCATTCCCACCCAAGATTTCTAAGATACTTCTTGTAGGTGTATTTGTATACGCCAGTCCTTGCATTTGATTTTCCACGTTTCTTTTTACCCGTTCGCTCGTCAGCTCCAATAGCATTGATGGTGTCGTAAACTTCTTGGTATGGCTTACCCGTTGCTATGGCAACAGCTCTGGTAACACAATCACCAGTTTCGCCTTTATATCCTGCATTTTTTCTGCCTCCATCATTATAATTGAATGTATTTAGCTTCATATAAGTGCCCTGATGTCGGGGGGTGGTTACCTTTAGTGATGCTCATTTTCAGCTCATTTCTCTTCGGGGATTCTTTTATCCAATCGCCAAAGCTCGATGCGCTCTGCTGCCGCATGATTTAACAAACACGCTGCGGCATCAATACAATTGTGGAAATCTCCTAAATCCTTGTAATCGGTTTCGAGGGGGTCAAGACAGGACAGGCTACTGTAGTGGTTTATTTTTTGTGCGATCCATCTTATGTCTGGTGAAATGTAATCCACCAAGATGCAAAAATCAATACCATCCAAAAAGATTTCGATGAATCCACCTTCGGACTCGTGCTGCGTGCTTACACTGATGTCTTTCCCAAAAATGTCACGGAATCCGTCAACAAGCATCTTTGTCGCTCTGTCAACGTCACCCCAAAAATCTGTTTCCGAATTCATGTTGTTATATTACCACGATATTTTATCCTGTCAACACGAAACTAATTCCAGCGGCATCTCGTTACCGCTCGCCATGTTGGCGTAGGCTGACCGAATTCCAGAGATGTACTCCGGAGAAGTGACATCCACACCCGCCATAGCATGGGCGAGAATCAGCGTTTCGACCCCTTCACAAAGAAGTACGCGCTCCGCAAATTCAAGGTCGTCCGAAGTATCCGGGAATTTAGTGACGTTGAAGCACCTCGTTATGGTACCTTTGTCGCCACGTATTTCCAGTTCGATCTCGAATTCTTGTAGCCGGATGATTCTTCTTTCCATGTTTTCCTTTCGGTGGGTGCGGCTTGATCTTTGGTTTTTATTGTTCATAGTCTTAGTCTTCTTCGTAATTGTTGGGACAATCGATGTTGTGTTCTTGGCCGTGGGCGGTATTTCCTCCGCACTGTGGGCACTCGTAGCAGTGATCACAGTCCATCAAATTTGTGTCATCGCCACCGTGAGCCCACCGGCACGGACAGACACTATAGAATTTGTATGGCAAGACCAGGATAATTTCTCCGACCGCGTATTAGCAGTTTATTTCTTTCTGTTAGTTGGGTCGATAGTTCTGCATGAAGACAATGTGTTGAATCAAATCTTTGAGCACTTCAGTTTCCGTAGAGATTTTGATTCGTTCACCCAGATCCCTCCCGAATTCGTGTGTGAGCCCCCGAAACAACTCATCAACAAATGCCCATGAGACGGCATCCGCATCCCTAAAATCCGGGGTGACTGAATGGATGTTCTCTAGTTCTGCTAATACTATCTCTAGGGCTTTCCGCCCTTGATCCCTAGATATCAGGGAGATGGAGTCCAGAGCGTGGCGTAGGTTTAGTTCCGTCAAGGGCTCTCCGGCCCACATAATAATGAGAATCACGTTTCCGTCAACTATTTTCCAGTTTTTCCTGCTCAGAGAGTTTGACGATCCAGACCCCGCTTTTGAATTTATTGCTTTTGATTTTTCCAAAGCCGCGTTCTGTCCAACCAGTCGGGATTTCTCCGGCCCAACCACTTTTTCTTGCCTGCGATCTGCCGGCGAAGAATCCGGCGGCAACGGCCACATCTTCCCAACTAGCGGTACTGGCGAGAAGGATAGCATCCCCATCCCCAAAGAAAATTCGTTTATCATCGAGGAATTTACCGCCGATGATAAAGTTATGCCCGTCGTCGGAAGTCTCCATGATAAACATGGGATTACTATAACATTAATGCCGTTTATGTCAAATCTGTTTTTGTAATTTGGTTTCACCCACGCCACCGCGGCACCTTGAGCACAAATAGTCGTGGTGTTGCTTGGCGCATGGATTGAAGTAATGATAAATGTGTGACTGGCAGGTGGTACACCAGTGAGCATGAAAAATGGGTATACTGGTCAAGAACGGGCGCGGCTGTGTGGGCCGCGCTGGGGTGGGGATCTGGGGGCCGGTCAGGCTATTCGACCGGTTCTTCACATGCCGCCCAATCACGGATGGCTGGTTCATCATCCCAGAGAGAGAGTTCATCTTCGGACAGCGAGGCTACTTCCTCGTCGTCCGCAACAAACCACCGCACCGATCTGTCCGACCGGTCGAAAATACGCATGTATAGCGACCCACCATCGCCCCAACCGTAGCTTATCTCCACCATCTGTCCTTGATTTTTTCCCGGTGGATACATTTTCACCTTTACCCCCTCCTGCGGCACGCACGGGCTGCGTTACCTCGCCGATCAGCCGGCGCCCCCTCGTCGCCATGCCACTCACACAGCAACCGCTACTTCGGGTACTGCGGTCATCTCCTCGACCTGCCGAGAAATGTAATTCGCACCTTCACAGGGGCTCATAAAAATGAAATCGTTATCATCATATGAGCTAGACATCACCGATCTCGTGTAGGCGACGAAACCCAGTTTGAGTGCCTTTGTGACAGCACGAAAAGCCTGTAGATCATCCCAACCGATTTCGGCATCAAGAGCCTTGCGAATCTTCTTCATGGTCTTGAACATTTGCTTAAGCCTAAGCTCATCGATGGAGAAGACATCGTGGTACTCGACATCATCGAGGCCGAGAACTCGTTTTTCACCCGAGATTTCAGCGAGATGTGCGTGAATCCCTAAGCACGATAACGTCGTCCCGTGCAGAAACTTTGGTGCATGATTGTAGTCGCTCTCACCACTAGAGTCTGGGTTACGGATTTTGTCCTCCTCACGCCTGACAATATCTAGATGAAGATACTCAGTTCCGTGCCTCACGCTACGCGAGATCAACCAACCAAAGCCAGAACTTTTCATTGCCCTACTCTCCTGTTCCGCTTGCATGTTATCATGTCTTTGGATTCTGTCTATATCTAAATCCTACTTGAAAACACGAATAAAATTCAATTTCATCGGGGAGAAGGGGGAAACACGACAAACATTGAACGTGCGTTAGGCTATCACATTTGTGACAATACCACGTTTTTGGGCTCGACATGATACTCTCTATCGCTCGCTCACGAAGTTGATTGTTCATGTCTTCCCCCCAGAACATTAACTACTATATCCGGAATATAAATTCTGTCAATGATTTAGCTGAAGTTCTTTTGACTTAATCGCAGATGCATCCCAAATGCAACCTGATGCACAATCCCACGAATAATACCAGGCAAATTCTATGTGCTTCAACCTGTATTGCCAGAAATAGGGGGCGATGATGATGCCCTGATATTTCTCGGAGACGACATCCCACCGGATGAATCCCCCCAGATATTTTTCGCCCCGATAGAGATTCGTAAACCAGTCTAGGTGAAACGGTTCGTTTAAAAACAGAATCTTTGCGTCATTTGAGAGATTAATGACATAATGGAGTTTTAGTTTCTCAGGGCGGTAATCCTCTCTTTGGCACCATGCGGGCCAATCATCCGGGCCGTCAACAGAGACCCAAAATCCTGCGGGTTTATCGAGGGGGAATTCGCATTGTGGCTTGGAAACAACACACGTAAGAGGGGCGTGCGTATAGTGTGACAAATTTAGCGGCGTTTGCAGAAGTTCCCAATCCATCGCCATTAATCCTCTGAGTGCCAATAGTCTTTTACCAACATGACTGCGAGGAGGACAGAAATTCCGTGCTCGCGAACCATGTAAGCGGCGGCTCCCAGCTTGTGGGGATACACTCCAGCGGCTTCGGCAACGGCCAGCCGCCAGCAGTTTTCCGTCAGAGCCAGGAATGTGTTGTCGTAGTGGGGCTTCAGACTCCTGTTGAAATCAGCGAACAGGCGGTCCAACTTATTTTCAAGCGACTTTGAGATCTCCATCGGCCACATGGTTTTTACCCCCCGTAACGCCGAGAATCATTGACCACCAATTCAGTGTAACATAATCATCGTTTCTGTCAATCTTAAAAATTATCGGCATACGAAAAGCAAAAAAATGCTGATGATGCCGCCGATAAAATTAGATGCTTTTCCTATCACAAATAGGAAAGAAACCAAAAGCAGCTTCATTTGCCAAAACTGGATTCGATTTTGGATCTTATGGCCATCCACTAATTATGCCTGACGCTCAAACTCAAGTTCATCCTGCATCTCATTGGCCACGCGCATCGCTTCGGCCCTCGTCCGGAAATGCGGGCATAGTCCATCAGATAGCACCCTCTCTCGATTGAACACGATCCATGCTCGACCGCATCTGCCGTTATGGGGCTGACGGCATGAACTCGAAGAGTTTCCGCATTGAGTTACGGCGTATGAAAAACCCATTGAGCTACCTCTCGTCATCATCGGCATTTACCACGGCATCGACACCAGAAATAAGCCTGCTTTCGGTCATAATCATGGAGGGAGCCCACCCCGGACCCGTGATGAATTTCAACCAAGTCTCGTAGCTTGCTGTTTCGCTTCCAAAAGTCGATGCGCGGTTATCCACGAGCCATTGAGCCAGCTCTTCCGGTGTCCCACAGACCGGGGAGATGGGTGAGCCATCACTGACGGTTTCCCATACTTGCCAGCCATCACCCTCCGGCGGCTCAATCGGAAACCAGGCATTGAACTTCTCTGGTTCATCTTCATCGTACGGATTCACATAACCATCCCACACTTGATGTAGTGGCCAGCGAAACCCGAGTGCTACACGTCTAACTTCTCGCCCCATTGTTTTTTCTTCCTTGTTATTACCAGTTCCTTACCGGCATCTCATCGGCTTTTCGATGAAGCACGTTTTCCAGAACATCGTTGCGGATGATCCTCAGCTTTGCAATGAGATCTTTTTGGAGTTCGTATCGGATGCAAAGCTCGCGGATGGAAAAGAGCTTATTCGGGTCTCGCTCTTCAAGCGCCTCTCTTAGCATCTTAGCCAGGTCTGATCGACCGAGGGATACGAGGTCTTGAATGGCTTCAATAGCCAGAGACGGTTCGAGTAGCCGCTTATCTCTTTCTACGGGCATCGCATTCTCCTCTACAATCTATAGACTACCATATACCGCTGTTCTGTCAACAGTTTTTATTTCTACCCCAACAAGAAAAGGAAAGAGGGGATGATGGTGATAGCAACGACAAGGACGGCGGCATTTCTCAAAACATTTGAGAAAAAAAGAAAAAGCAGGTTGGGGTTCGTTCTGAAACCTGTGCGGGAATATCAGCGCTCGATGGATTTTAAAAACCTCTTCTTTCTTTAAGAATCCTCCCCCTTCCCAGAATCATTAGGTGTTCCGGGACACCGCCCAGATCGCTAACCTCATTCATAAGTTTTTCGGTAACCGCCAAGTTACACCCCCTCGATGGTGTGCATCCTTTTGATATTAGCCACCGTCGCATAGTGGCACGTTCGGCAGCTTGGAGTTGGGCACTATGCGCCCCCCGCGCATGCGCCAGTTCTTCAAGACTGGGTTGAGCGGCGCCCATTTTCTAGCACTCAGCAGGGGAACGAACAACGCCCAAAGAACGGGCTTTATCGTAAATTTCGTTTAGTGCAACGCTCTCAATAGCGCCGGAAGAGCTGACCGCAAGGGCGTAGCCGACTAAATATCGGTATTTTTCGTTACCGACTTCTAGGATCACTGCAACTTCGCCGTCAACCAGGTGTTTTGCCAACGCTGACGGAAAGTCGATGTCCTTCTCGGTTTCTGGGTCATAGTTGGGAATACCTACCTCGCCGTCCTCATCCAAGAATCCGTAAAGCTCTTCCCCCTCGACTTCGGTTTCTTCCCCGTCATTATTCAGACACTTTGAAACGGGTTTCAATCCCAAACCAGAGATGAATTCACGGAATGCTTGAGCATCCTTGACGCGAAAGTAGTTGCTTCGGACCTTGCTTACGTAATTAGCCATTTTTCCCCCATAGTGCGGCGCCAACGATACAATACACTATCTTTGGGTTCTGTCAACGGGCGTTTTTTAAAGATCACTAATCAAACGCCGCCCACGAAAGTTCTCGCCACCGAGCATTTATTCGATCCAATTTTGTGGTTAATTTTTTGCTTACCGCCACGACTGTTGGATGCTCGAACGGCAAGGCATCTGACTTTTTTAGCTTGAGGATTTTACGAAGTTCTTTGGTTTTCTTTTCGTTCACGGTGGCGCGTGCATTGATTATCCACGACATGCGGTTGTTCCACCGCGCCCGCTCTGGTTCGTCATAATACTTTTTGTCGCATTTTTCACAATTAACCGGGTAACCTCCACCGGCAGTATGGTGACGAGCAACAACGATTTTTCCCTTACCAGAACATTCTCTACAGCCTTTGTAGCCGATGAATTCTTCCCGGTCACGCCTCCAACTGGGTGAGTGCGGGGCATGCGACCACCTTTCAGCTCGATCGCGGTAAACATGAACACGAAAAGGAGACGCAAAAGTGCAAGGATAGCAAAGGCCGGTGTGGGTTCCGGCATAGAGTTCGGCCGGATGCCCGCCATCATCGTTTAGGGGGTTTCCACAGACGCGGCAGGGATGCGGTGTGAACATGCCATCGTGATCCATACCCATCGCTTTGTAAACACCGCTGAGTTGATCTTTAATCATGCGTAATTACCCTGTTCATGCGCCGTCCCGGATTGACGGTCGAGTTACTGGCGCATCACACTTCCGAGGTTAAGTTTAGGTTTGATATTAGCCGAAGGTACAGGAGCCCACGACACCGTGAACAGAGCAAAACTCTATGATCTTTTTCTTTCGGCCCATAGGGATTGAAAGGAAATGCAAGCGACACGGGGTTCTTTCCGCCCGGTTCTTGGCTACTTCGGACTCCCTCCGTCGTAGCTCTTCTATTGTGGAGTTCTCGGTTTCAAGACTCATTAGTGTGCCCCAATTTGACGCCATCGAGAATCGGGAAAGAATTTTTATTCATTTCACAGCTCCCAGATCTTTCCTTTGTCAAACACGAAGAAATTACGTCTCAACTCCTGAAACGCACTAAGATTGCTCTTGTCCGCCCGCACGTTCGCAAATCCGTGTCCCGTTATGGTGTCAATGACGTAGAAAGCTCTAGCCGCCCACCGTTTCCGGGGTTGTGGTCATTGATGTAGCTGAAATTTATTCCGCCAGACGAGCGGCGATAGCCAAGTTCCTTTAGTCGCCGATCCATTCCGGCGGGGGAAATCTGCTGCATACCCGTCGATACCATTGAGGCTACTTCCTTTTCGGTATCAGCAAGTAATGCAACCTTATCAACCTTCATATTTATCCCCCGGATGATTGATATTGATAATCCACCAATTATCTTGCAAATGCTGCCCTTCGGCCCACTTGTCTGCATCTCCCCCCGTAGAGAAGGGTCCAAAAAGGCTTATGCCGTCAAAAGGGTTCCCAACGGCTACGGCGAACATACCCATGTTTTTGACTCCTTTGTCCGTGCTTATAACATATCACAAGATTGATTTCTGTCAACCGCAAAAGATGCATGAATAGCTCATTGACAGAATTTATATGCCGAGTATAGTAGCTAATGTCCTAGCGTCGATGATGAGGACAACGATGATGAGTGCGAGAACCAAAATTAGAAACACCATCGATCATCTCCGGTTGTGCATCAGGGCGAGGGGGTTGGGCTATCAAACTTCCTTTACGACCGATGCGCGCTGGTTGATTAATCAAGCCATTAATCGGCGCGGCGGATGGCTCGATGACTCGCATTGTCGCGGAAGTGCTCGACCAAATCATCTGGGCAAGTATCCGCGTAGAGCCGGCGGTGATTATTGCAGACACCTTCGATTGATCGCCGGAGAAATAAATACTCCACGTCTTATCGTCCGTCCCGAGCGCCTTGGTGAACACCGCTGGCTCATCAAGAAACTGCCTAGCAGGTTTTATTGGGACTGATCCCGACCTCCTTCTGCGGCCCCACATCCTTTTTGTAATTTTTCTCATACACGACGCTCCTCGAATATACTTCTGAATAGTCGTTCCTCCTCCCTGTATATCCACCTCTCTCCCTCCGTCCAATCCGCTTCCGGCAGGGACTCGAAGCCATCCCGCCAAGAGATGAACCCCGCCGCATCTGCCACCATCGGCGCGGAGCTGACCCCGAAGACGCTGTAGTGTGTGTGATTCATTACATCCTCCTTCTGCGGCCCCACAAGTCACAATATCATATTTTGTGCATCTGTAAACAGCAAAAAACTACCCGATATGATACGGATTTACAACGCTAATTATATCAGGTAAAAACCGATCTAGATCAGTAGTTTCTTTTTCGCGAGCCCGCATAATTCTGGCGTCAAACCATCCTCCATGCTTGTCTGAACGACGTGATCCATTAGATCAGTAAGATCAAAAACATCATCGTCAAGAATGACGAATGCCTCTATTTCGCCCACACTTGCACGAAAGTTACTTAACCAGGATTTTATCTCTTCGCCGCGATTGCCCCCGAGTTCAGAAAACGGCGTAATATCCAACAGATCGGGCAATTCTAAGTTTTTCATCAGTAGTGTTCGGTTGCGCTTACTTAGCATTGTCCTCCATGCGGAGGACATGACAATCTCAGCTCCGGTAGCCGCCACAAGATCACGCAAAAGTGCAGATTTTTCACAGTCGATTTGCGCAAACATCTGTTTCAGGCGCGAAGGCACACGAGTGCGCGCCTGGAATGCTTTGCGAATTGAGGCTCGTGTGGCCAAAACACCATCGATATCTAAGAATATGATCTTCATGGCTGCAATCCATTGTAGTGTATAAAACTACTATGTCTGTAAAAAATCATCTAAAAAACAATAGGATTTTATTACGGGCTCAAAACTACTTGGATATGTCTCAGCATATCATCTCAAACGCCCGAGCCCCGAGAATCCTCCCAGCATCATCGAAAGCAAAATCTGTGGGCACTAGAAGATCGTATCGAGCACGCGAGCAATTTTGTCTCACGGCCTCCGCAACAACGCGAGATACGATGAGTGCTACGCCATCTACGGGTTGTGGAAGGTCCTGTATATCACCGTATGTTCTTCGCCCGATGGGGGTTACTCCAGCAACACACATCGCGGACATGCGAACCGATACACTCGCGATCTTCCCAGACGGAAATATTGTCGAGCTGGTGCCATCATCACCGACTAGGTTGACCTCGTGGGGTGTGAGATTAATAGGCGTGTGTACCATCATTGTCCCTTCTTGTGCGCGACGGCTATGGTCCCCGCTAGACGGGCTAGGTTACCGGACAGGATTGCTCGCGCGACTACCATCATTACTCACTTATTTGTATGATACTTCAAATATGTTTTCTGTCAATTGGATTTATTTCGACTAGGCGGATGAAAGAATTGGGCCCCGTGATGGTCAGATAAAATCAACGGCATTTTGCACCAACGGTGCAAATAAAAAGAAAAGCAGTAAAGGAACCCCCAGGTCTTTCGACCCGGGGGCCCGACGCACGGGGGAGAATTGCGGAGCGAGGGAGGAAGATTTTTCCGCCCCCTCGCCCCTCGGTTGATCTATCAGACTTCGACCGTAGCCTTTTCGGGCTTTGCGGTAATCAGGGCATTGAATCCCCGATCATCCATTGCCAGCACCTGACCGCCCGCATCCTCGAACAAGCTACGCATCGCGTCATCCTTGGTTCCGGCGTTGCGCGGATTGACTTGGGCCGTAATCGCCTGACACAACCCGAATTGACTTTTATCACCAGAACCAAGCAACTCCTCAAGGATCGCTTCGGCATGCTCCAGCGGCAATCCGAGATTCTTCACCGCCGCATTGACCGCCTCGGTAGGACGCTCGATGTTGCGCTTGGTGGTCTCATTGATCCGGTCGATGATCGCCCGGAAGCGTTCGGGAGTGAACGTCCCGGAGATCATATCCCGAATTTCCAGGATGAGCACTTCGTCTTGCTTCCGGCGCGTTTCATCGGTGAAGAACAGTTCACCATCCTCGGATTGCCGCTTGCCCAAGTGGACCTTGGCGATACCCTGGCCCCAAACGCAGAAGTTGGCGCAGACACGACGGAGTACCGCCGGAAGCACATGCAAGCCAGCATGCCCCGTTTCCGAATTGGAAACCGTGATGGCGGCATTCAGGGCATCGCCTTCATTGCCGAACCAGCGCGATTTCCAGCCGTCACCCGGATCGAAGGTCCGATCAGTAGTCACTTGCCCGGAGATGTGGGGCGCGACGGCCAGCAGACGGAAATCGTCACGGGTCAAGCGGAGATCCCAGACTTCTGCGCCCACTTCGCGCAGCTTGGTGAGCGTGATGGCCAGTAGCGTAGTGTTGTCGATGATCTTGTAGCGATCCGACAGCACGGCATCGACCTGGCCATCCAGTACACGCACAAGATGCCGCTTGGGTTCACGTTCGAGGATGGTATTCAGGTTGTGGACCATCAAGTCCAGATGGCCCGCATCTTCCAGGCGATTGAGGTAGCGCACAGGCACATCGAGCGTGGTAGCTATCTGCTGAAGCGATGGCCGACGGAACGACAGAAGCGTATCGGCCATGTCCAGTTTGAGATGCACTTGACCATCGACGGCCACGGCACGCATCTTGGCGCGGTCGATGATGTAGTCCTTGCGGACTTTGGCGCGTCGAAGCACTTCGGTCTTGATGTTGTCGATTCGCGCTTGATCGAAAACACCCATATGCGTGAGAGACATTTCATTTCCCCGTGCTGTGGAGGGCCTATTCCCGCTCACATGCCCACAGTCTAGCAGACATTTGTATTCTGTCAATGATATTTCTGGAAATCTTTTCACCGTCGGATTACAGGAGAAATGACACAATGACAGTGCGTCGCTAATTGGTCGGAAGGAAAGAAATAAAATAGGCGACGCATTTGCAGCATAAGTTGCAAATAAAGAAAAAGCAGTCAGAAAGAGCCGACGACCTTCGATTTATTTCTCGGACTTCAGCTTTATCGCGCCTGCCAGAACAAACTCATCAGCTTCGCGCGCGTTGCAAATTGTTTTGCCTGCATCTCTTTCAAACCAAGCTCCTCCGCTTTCACGGCGAACGCTTTGGCCCTTGCATCGTTGGCAAAAACATCACATTCACACTGCGCATTATTTGACGCTTCTTCGTCAATGATTCGATCCCCATGAGCAGCCAGTATCTTGTTCTTGACAGTCTTTGGTAGCTTGCTGATGTCGATCTGGAAATCATACTCTCCATTGCCGCACGCATCGCCACTCCCAGTATGACTACTGAACCACGACATCTTATCCCAGGGATACCCGCTCAGAGATTTCTTGTAATCAAACCCCTTGACTGCGCTACATCTCATCATGCCCCCGACGTGGGCATCTTCGATATAGGCATTCAGAATCGTGACCCCGACTTTTTTTAGTGCATCGATGATATAGGCATCTGAGATTGACTTGGCCTTTTGATCGCGTTTTTTTGGCATGGCCTTCCTATTTACGATTGTTCTTGGCCGATCTTGGGAAACGCTTTCTCGTCTACCGGGTGTCATCACGTAATCTATCTCTACCATTTGGTCTTGTTGGGTTCGTCGTACGATCCTCAGTTTTTCTACTGGCTGGCCGTGCCGGACTCGAACCGGCGTCTACCCGTAGGGGGTTATCTTCAGTTTCATGATGCTGTACATCACACCATCCGCTGAAGCAATTCATCCGCTAAGATGAAACAAGCGTTACCCACAACGCCAACGGCCATAAATTCCGCTTCTTCTTCTACTGTATCACAGTTTCGGTTTTTTATTCAGGTTTTTTGGTGACCCCGTGGTGCCTTCAAGGTTGGCGCCTTCGATGTTGGCGCCTTCGATGTTGGCGCCTTCGAGGCCGGCGTATCGGAGGATGGCGTCCCCGAGTTTGGCGCCCCCGAGTCTGGTGCCGCTGAGGTTGGCGCCTTCGAGATCGGCGCGTCGGAGGTCGGCGTGTCGGAGGAGCGATCCCCCGAGGTCGGCGCGATAGAGGTCAGCACCTTCGAGGTTGGATTTGTTATCCTCTACAGCCTCTTTAACGGACTTGTAGTCTCCGGATATGATCTCTTCACCTTCGATGTTGTAGATCGTGATCTTCATGTTGCTACTGTAACACTGTTTTAGATTTTGTCAAAAGAGAATTTTAATCATCTCGGGTTCAAAAATACATCCCTGCGGGAGATGCCCCACGCATTAACATCACCATAACCAGGAATTTCACGAATCATTTTTCTACGTAATGCGTCACAGAACGCACAGGCTTCAGAAGACTCCCAGTCCGGTGTTTCACAGGATTGATATTCATAGCAGTCGATGGCTTGGAAAACCACAATCGGGACCACAGTTCCGGGAAGTTCCGCAAACTGATAGTATGCCTCTGCTTCCGGTTCGTCTTCGTTGTAACGGAAATTGACACTCCGTATGTTTTGCGCCCGCAAAAGGGCGCCAACGGCATCGGCCGTTTCGGGTGTCAAAGTTCGGCGTCTTTGCTTATAGACCTCTAGCGCGCGATGACCCCACGCCGCCCCCCTTTCGTGCGTTCCATCCGTGGGCTCTTCGGCTATAAGCCACTTTAGAGGGTTTTGCGGATCGCACAGCCCCGCTGTTATGAGACAATCGATGTGTGCGTCGTCAACAACGAATGCGCTCATTTTTTTCTCCGTTCCGGGGCAGACACAATCGTGGCGCCCATCTGCACCCCACCAAACCATAATAGCATAAAAGGAGATTCTGTCAACGCAAATTTTTTACACTACATAATGCTCTTTGTGGCGCATTTTAGCATTTGCCTCGATTTTATTTGGGTTGGCATCATTGACCGAAAAAGTACCCACATAAAAATGAGTGGAATTGTTCTTACCCAACACCCCGGTTGTGCGCTCTTTTTGTACGTAATCAATTCGCGCGGACCTCCGGACTTCGATAGCGTTTTCTTCGGGGTGTAAAAGATAGACCCGCTCTATGAAAAGAGCTTCGCCCCGCGGATCGAATTGATCCTGCTCCCCATTTCCATGCTGACGGTTATCGCCGCTTCGGAACTCCTCCCAATCACCCAGATGTTTCAGATTATCCAACACCTTTTTCATAGTGTGAGCTTTTACTTGCTCTAGGATTTCAACCAGAAGTCCCGTGGGATAGCTGTCACACCGGCTGTACACACCGCGCCAGGCGCCATCCACAGGATCAATCCACGCCACACATCCCCTAGGTGACATTTAACCCCCAATTGACTCTCTGCGACCAGCACGGCCGCTACTGTCGCCGATCTGCCGGCCGTGCTGGTCGGCATTCTTGGCCGCCAACTTTATGACGGTGTATAATCTTTCTTGGACCGAAAATCGGCCCGGTTTTACTGAACCCCGAAGGGACGGTAGCTGTCTGCCGCCCTCTCTATACGCTCTTCCTCGTCATACGCGGCGTCCAAGGAAAGACGCGCGGACGCAAATGTCCGGTCTCGGGTGTCCTCAGCTGCTGCGATGGCCTTGGTGTACGTGTCGCTGATGTCTTTCAGTGCCCTATTGTACACATCTCGCGCCATCATCAATTTTTCTGACATTATTCCTCCATGCTGCGTATGCCCTTGCTTGCGGGCCGTAGTTATTCTGTTGAGTGCATCAATCTCCTCTGAAGCACTTAGTAGATCAGGCACTGGGCACCACTAAGCCCATACCGTAATGTAGCGCATAATTTATTTTTGTCAATAACTGTTCGTGTGAATTTGGTAGGCGAGATGGGAGTTGAACCCATACTTGCGGCATTTTAAGTGCCGTGTCTCTGCCAATTGGACTACTCGCCGTTGCTCGAAACGGTCAGAAACGGTCCTGCGACTGCCTCTGCCGCCGATTCTTGCTTCATCGCCGGTCGCGTTCCGATCCGAGGATCAGAATGTCTTACACCGGCTCCACAGGCGTTTATCGTCTCCGGGCAACTCCCGGCGACAAGAATATTGATCGCCGCGTTCAGGTCCGCGTTGATCTCGTAGCCGCAGGACGCGCACACGAACTCAGATTGTGATCGACGATTGCCGGCTTCGGTATGACCACAAGCGGAACACCGCTGGCTGGTGTATTGCGGAGGAACAGCTACGACCTTACAGCCGTAGAGCGCACCCTTGTATTTCAGCATCCGACTAAACTCCGAGAAACTGGCGTCGAGTACGACTCGATTTAGCCCGGCCTTCGCTCGCACGTTCTTGCCGGGCTTGTCCACTGTACCTCGTGCCGACCGGGTCATATTCCGCACGCGAAGGTCTTCGATCACCACCTTGCTATACCGCTTGGCTATCGCGGTTGTCGCTTGGTGGAGCGCGTTGGACCTCACGTTCGCAACACGGGCGTATGCCCGAGCAAGACGAGTTCGCGCCTTCCGCCGATTCGATGAGCCACGCTGCTTCCTGCACACCTCCTTCTGGATTCTCTTGATCTTCCGCTGACCCGCAGCCAACGCATTTGGATTTTCGAAGACTGTCCCGTCCGACAACGTCGCCAGCCGAACCACGCCCAAGTCGAGCCCGACTTCCGGGCCGCCATTCGACGTGGCCTCGACGGTATCCTGCCCAAGTACAGCCACGTACCAACGCCCAGCGCGTTCGGTAACTGAAATCTGGCCATAAACTCCGGCAGGTAGATAGCCATGATCTCCTGGTTTGATCCGCATCCGCCCGATGCGTGGCAGGTCTACACGCTGCGCCGTCGCAGTAATAGCCCCGGTGAGACGGAATCCGCCGACTCCACGACTGCGCTTCTTGAATCGTGGATGGCCGGGTTTCTCGCCAGCCTTCACACGACGAAAGAAGTGCTGAAAGGCGATGTCTAGAGCACGTAGGGCTTCCTGCGGAGCGCACTTGCTCGCTTCGTACATCCAGGGAACGCCACCCGCCTCTGCGGGCAGCTTCTTGAGAGCGTTCAATTCTCGATGGAGGTCAATGGCGGTCGGAACCTTTGGAGCGTTAAGTGGATCTACGCCCGCTTCAATCAACGCCTTCCGCTCTGCCCACGCTTCCTGCTTCCGACGAAGGCCCCAATTGTAGGCCCATCGCGCGTTGCCAGCGTGTTGGAGGAGAGATTGTCGTTGCGTCGGCGTCGGCTGAACTTCAACTTTTCGAGCGAGCCTCATTCGTCCGCCTCGACCGCAGCAAGTGCCCGTTTCACACGTGGACAATTTCTTACGCATCACAACCATTACTTACTACTATTGGCGGCAGCTGTCAACCACCTAAAATTGGGGCATCGGCTAGAAATCCACAGTTTTTATCCTCGTCTGGGTGCTCTCTGGAAGATCGGCCGATGCCACTAAAGTTTTAAGTATGATTCTACAACAGTGAATCCAACAGGGTTGCAAGCACGCAGCTTTTCGGCGTCATTTTGAGCCTCTTCTCTGGAAGAATAGGACTTACCGGGTGTGACTCCCGCCCGTTCGCATGTGGGGCCACTATATGCGGATTCCTCGTAAGCCCGACTTGATTTGATGATGTGAAACATTTTTATGCTATTTGCAGAAGTTGGCGCAGAAGAATTCTGCAATGAAGTTCAGCCTCAAAGAGCACTAACGCGACTTCTAGGCTATTAGTCTCTAGGAATTCTTTGCTCGCCGTTTCGGCGGCGTCCATAAGCCTTTGGATTTGTTGGTTTTTATCGCCCACATCACTATAATATCACTAACACAATTTCTGTCAACTTGTTTTTCAGCCGTTTTCCCGGAGACAGGAAAGTGGGGTGGGCTTAAAAGAGAGATCGCGTTCGACACCGATCCCGTGGATTTTGACACCCTGAAGCTCAGATAGGGAGAAATAACCCAGTTCTGTCTCAAGCCCCTTTACGAGCCCGAAGAAAATGACATCTTCAGCTTGATCGGCGCGAGGATCGGTTAGTGCCATCTCCTGACCGTCTGATAGCACCGCGTAAGCCTCGCTAGCAAACCACGTCCAGGAGGAAAATGGGTGGAAAAACTTTACGACGGCATTCGTAGCGGCAGTTTCGCCATTATCACGGGGCATCGGAAGCTGTTTCTTGATTTCCTCTGTTAGTAGTTTCATCATTCCTCCACCGCCATCTTTTTACCACCAAACTGACACTTATTGTTATACTACATAATTGTATTCTGTCAACTATCGGGCGCGAAAAACAGGTTATCACTCGTTGAATGCCGAAACCACGGTTTTAATTGACGCACGATCAATCGTTTCAAATTCTGCGCCGGAGATCACCTGGTTATCCATCGTATCCCCTAGCTGACGCACACGAAAGAGATGATTCCTGACAACAACATATCTAGCATGTTCAATTACGTAATCTATGCCGGGGGCGCTTACTTCTGGCTTGGTTTTGCAGGCGGAACCGATTATTCCGATGTCGGTCACAAAATGCCAAAAAGAGTCTTGTTCACCAAGAACGATGAAGACTTCCCCCTCATCAATATTTTTGGCGATTCGGCGGAAGTCGCGGCCAGAGAGGTCTCCGAAGCCTAACTTTTCCCCTAGTTTGTTGTACCACCCGCTGTTGTGAGTGATTTTGTCACTACCGCCGCGCATCTGCCCGTTGTGTAGGCCGAAAGGGCCACTAGTGAGTTCAAATTCATTGTCGAACAAACCCTTGGTTAGTTGCATGCTCGCCCCCCTAGTTAAGCCCCCTCCGGAGGAGTGCTCATTGTTTACTCTCCAAGGCTTTTAGCTCTTCCGCGAGGCGCTGATGAAAGTCATCTTCACCGTCATCACCAGAGAGAAGCCAATCAACTCTTTGCGCGAATATGGCTGCCCGTTTTAGTTGCATCACGGCTTTTTTGAATGCCTCGATGGTCTTTTTTGAGTAGCCCCTACCAACGGGATCGCCGTACTCGTTCTTGCTATCATCGTTGTTATTCTGTATTTTCTGCTCGATGGAGTCAGCGATAATGTCGATGTGGTACTGGTAGTAATCAAAGTGTCCACCGCTCATTAATCTTTTCCCCTCAAACTAACCAAGGGTAGCACAGAACGGGTAGAAGTCAACGGCAATTCATTTTTCTTTATAAAAGGCGGGGCCGGCGGAAGTCCGCAGTTTTTCATCCACGTCTGGATGTTCTCTGGAAAATCGACCAGCCCCACCAAGTAGCCCGTTGAAATTTCCCCCGACACTTACTATAATAACACAAACCCATATTCTGTCAACGCGAAAGTGTGGATTTCATAGCCTTTCCATGGTGTTGCTTGTAAGCGTTTGATAGTTCGAGAGATACGACGATCTTTAGATCGGCACGTAGTTAATGAATTGATGTTTAGGTTAAAGTACTTCTATTTAAGTACTTTGTCGGATGTTACATCCGGGGGGTGGGGCAATAACATCCGGCCCCCCCGGAAATCTTTGTCACGCATCGTCGTAAGTAGGTCTACGTGGTCGTAGTTACGACAACATTGATTCTGATTCTCAATGGTTGACGTAAGTATGGGTACGTGGTATGACTTACGATCACTACTGATCGTAAGTGAGACCCGTAGTCCCACTTACGAGACAGATTGCAAACGATTCTCAATACGAATGCAGGAAGCTAAGTTCAAAGGAAATAATAAGATAAATAAAATGCATCTCTCAACATCATTGAGAGAAAAATAGAAAGCAGCGGTAAGCGAGGGTGGTTATCCGCCCCTCGTTAATTCTTCGGGATTCCCGTGGCGCCCCAGAGTTTGGCGCCTTCGAGTTTGGCGCCTTCGAGTTTGGCGTTCTGGAGGTTGGTGCCCTGGAGGATGGTGTGCTGGAGGTTGGCGTTCCTGAGGTCGGCGCCTTTTAGTTTGGCGTTCCGCATGTCGGCGCCTTCGAGGTTAGCGTCATAGAGGAAGGCACCCCGGAGGTCGGCATTCCGGAGATCGGCGTCTTTGAGGTTGTCTTTGTTACTCCTTACCACATCCTTGATGGACTCGTAGTCCCCGGAGACAAGCTCTTTCCCGCTCTTTTTGTAGATCGTGATCTTCATGTCATTACTGTAGCACTGAATTCTGGTTTGTCAACAATATAAAATCAGTAGATCAGGCTTTCAGGTTGCGATAAATAGGTGTGGCGTTTATTTCCCCTTGTGTGAATCCCATGCCCTTCCAGAAGCGTTTCCAGCTCGTTAGCCTCTCAGCCCGGTCTCTGTCGTTCGACACAAGACGAGAAAAATGCCCCTGATTGGCGCAAGGTAGGCAGGTGGCGGAGGAAATATCATCCGGCCTCACAGACCCACAAGCCGGGCAATAGGGGAATGTCCTAACCGCCATTTTTAGACTTCCATCCCAAGAATTCGCCCAGGACCAGAATAGTCTCTACTGTGAAATTCGTCTGAGCCTTTTCCGCTCGCTGTTCAAGGATCTTTACCAGTGACTCGGGGAACCGGCAATGAATAGGTATGGTTGGTTCCCCATATATTGGCTTCCTGCCAGCATTGGGCCGGGGGCCACCATGACTGTGTGATTGCCTCATTCTTTTCTCCATAACCTTGCTATTGTAGCATAAAGGACAGTTAAACAAAGGAAGATTCCTTAACCATAGTGGAGTCCCTTGGCGCCTTCGAGATTGGCGTTCACGAGGGAAGCGCCTTCGAGGTTTACATCCCGGAGGTCGGCGCTACGGAGGTCGGCGCCCCGGAGGTCGGCACCCACGAGGTTGGCGCCTTTGAGGTCGGCGCACACGAGGTCGGCGCCCCGGAGGTCGGCGCCAGAGAGGTTGGCATCTTCGAGGTCGGCGTCATAGAGGTAGGCGTCCCGAAGGTAGGCGCCCCGGAGGTTGGCGCCTTTGAGGTTGTCTTTGTTATTCTGCACCACATCCTTGATGGATGCGTAGTCCCCGGATACAAGCTCTTCGCCACTCTTTTTGTAGATCGTGATCTTCATGTCGTTACTGTAGCACTGTTCTAGATTTTGTCAACAAGAGAAATTTGGTCTGGGAACATCGCCGAATCCTATTCGCCGTGGAAAGCATCAATCGACCACGCGGGCGCGTTCTTCAGAGGCAAAGTCCCGTTGATAGGTGACTCCGAATAGCCCACCCTGAAAAACAACTACATGCGCATGTTCGGGATGTTCTATGCGCATCTTGTCGCCCGTCATACGGATATACGGCCCCTCTAGTGGATTTTTGCTGTTACGCACGTAGACCGTGACATCTCCAGAGACTACATGACGTGACCCTATTGACACACCAGCCACCAGTTGCCGTTCTTCGGTTTCTGGCCCGCACGGTGCGCTGTCTTCAAGGCGAGTAATGTAGATATCGCCTTGGCGGATTATCTGCCCCACAACCATCGCTCGTATGTAGCGTGTACTGTCGTCCGCACACAGAGCCGCATTTTCTATCTTCTCAAAAACATCCTTAACATTCACAGATGACATCTTCTTCCCTAATGCCCGCTAGGGCGTTGTGTGCCTCACGGCATGTACTTATTTCTACCGGAACTCGCATGTAGTACACTCTTTTTGTGCTCCCATCGGTGCCGACTAGCCACCGTTGTTGTGCGTTGTCCTCGACAAGCATTCGTGGAGCACTGCCGACTACGCCAAGACCACCGTCCACGTCCAGAATTTTTGCTCCAGTATCCACAAGATACCGGCCCTCTCCGTAACGCTCTCGCATGATGCGTCGCACTTCTGCATTCTGCTCGTGTTTTATGTCTTCGACGGATATCCGTTCCGGAGTTAGTACTACCCAGGCCGGAACACGTACTCCATGGATCGCATACAACGAAAACCCGTCTCGCCACCGGCAAAACGGGCCGTTTTCACAATGGGGTCGGTTATTCTCATCTACGAGTAGCAACTCCGGTCGGTCGCTAACGATGCAGAATTCCTTGTGCATGTACCTGGGCCCCGAATGCTCGCACAGCTTCTCATAGTGATCCCATCTAGAATAATCTATTTTAAGACCAACTACCCAGCGAAAAAACGATAGGTAAGAACACCAACCCGACCACTGATTTCCGCCGTCTCGCATCTCCCACGACTTTGAGGCGCATTCCAGCATGGGCGTTGGATCACCAAATTTATCGGCGACACACGACATTTTTACATCGTACGTGTACCATCCGTCTTGGTTCACATCAGTGGCGTCGTCGGTGGCGGCGTGGGTGGCGTCGTAGGTGGCGTCGTTGATGGCGTCGCGGGTGGCGGCGCGGGTGGCGTCGTGGGTGGCGTCGTAGGTGGCGTCGTTGGTGGCGGCGTTGGTGGCGTCGTAGGTGGCGTCGTAGGTGGCGTCGCGGGTGGCGTCGTTGATGGCGGCGTTGGTGGCGGCGTGGGTGGCGGCGTTGATGGCGTTGATGGCGTCGCGGGTGGCGGCGTTGATGGCGGCGTGGGTGGCGTCGGTTGAAAATCCGCCACGATTCTCCCGAGATTTCCACACCCATGCCGCGAATCCCGCGACGAATGCCGCCATAAGCGGTGATCCCACAAAGACTATCCGATGCTCGGACGGCGGAACAAAACCCGCAGCCTCGTAGAGCCCACGCACGGCCTTACGCACGATTGCACGCTCGACTTTGTCGATGTGCTTCGTACTCATGGCATTGGCGATCCACTTATCGCGCCACGCCGGTAATTGCGTCTCATGTTCGGGGGTGAGTTTGTATCTCTTCATCTCTCTGCCCACAGTGTAGCACGCTTCTAGCCATTGTCCAGATGAAAATTACGGGGATTTCGCTTCGACTTTTCGGACTTCGATGATTTTTGACCGCGGCACCCTGTAAAGCAGGCCACTACTTGCATACCCGAGCAGAGGTCGGACCGAATGAACGGTGAATTCCTTGGGGGAGCATCCATCCTTCAGTATAACGGTATCGCCCACACCGATATTTTTTGTCAGCGCCTTTTTTGCGGATGTCTCTTCATGTTTTTGGCGAACGAGCTTACGCCACTCGGCGTTTGTGCCTTCGGAGTCATCGGGAACGAGTTTGAGGAACGTGACATCCCCCACCCGCATAAATGCGGGGGCATCCCGGCGAGCTTTCGCTCGACTCGGTACGGTTCGCGGTTCTTCGACCACCGCGTTCCCCCAAAGAGGCTCGTCTTATGTGATCTCCCCGCGCGTTAATTCCGGCGTGTCCCGCCGTACTGACCACGATCATATTACGTGTAAGTGGACTTGTCAAGGACTAACTTACCCGCGTGGGAATGTGCTCGCCCGATCTTCACAAGGTCTTGTTCTTTCGTGAGATCTTCGACCACCGCCGCTTTTGAGGATTCCCCGTAGTACCAACCCATGATTTTTACTCCTGAATTTAGCCCCAAGATAATGTAACACAGGTCTGTTTTCTGTCAATCGAAAATAATCATCTGTCCATCGGCCGCATCGATGATTTTATTCAGTGTGTCCAAGTAGTAGATAATCTGGTCAAGCTCTAGCCCGAACTCGATGACCCGGCAAGATGGGCGCACGCCGTTATCATCGATTTCGATGCCCTGATTATCTCTTGTGGGCCGGGTAGCAGCACTGGCAAACACGCGGGCCGATGCCACTTTCTGCCTAAGCTCTTCGGGTGTTACCTCCCCATAGATTTCATCTTCGACTTTGATATTCAGAAGATCAATAAGTACACAAGCATTGCGGTTGCAAAGGTTGAGGTATGGATGCGTACTTATTTCATCGCCACCACCGTAGCCAGAGCACTTGGAGCAGTCGGTATAGCCCATCTCGCCACCAGCGATGCCCTGATAACCGAGTTCATGCCCACACTCGGGACAGGGCTGATACGTGATGCGTGATCCACGAACAGAAAAGGTTACGCTCATAGCACCCTCATTTCCTAGTTATAGTAGCACGTATCTAGGTTTTTGCAATAAAATTCCTAGAAACATTTTGGGAGAGGATGGTGGCACATAAATGTCATAAACGCCGCTTTTGCGAAAATATTCGCAAAAAAAACGCAGGGGCGGCCAGAACAATCGTTGTTACTTCGCCGATCATCCGACGGCGGGCGGCCGGGGCAGTCAGTCCCCTACGATGTTCAATGCCTTGAGGACATCCTTTGCGGCGCGCCACTCGCGTGCGGTGACGCCCCTTGTGGCCCGTTCTGGGATGCCTTGACCAGTAGCTCCGGGTGTCCCGGAAACATCCTGGAGATAGTCGTCGATCCAATCTAGCAGGCGTTGCCGGTTGTAGGTGCCGTATTTGTGGCCCAAATGCGGCAACGTTTCCGTCGTATAAAACGTGCCGGAGCGCCAGAAGTGGGGGTCACGCACGACCGTCGCGATGGCTCTCGCCAGACGGTCATGGTAGACCGGTGATAGCTCTGTTTCAGAATCATCCCCTTGATGGGCCTCTTTCAAACAAAGTTCACAGGCTGAATTTTTCATGGCACTCTCCTATCAGCTGGTGTATCGTAGCACAGAACGTAAGTTTGTCAAGCACTATTTCGGCAATCCACTACGGGATTCAAGCGTTTGAGAATCCAAACTCCGTTTCGGAACAAATCTTTTCGGATTTTTCCAAATCCACGTTCGGACCATCCGTCTCGAATTTCACCAAACCATCCGTTTTTCCTGGCCTGCGACTTGCTGGGAAAGAATCCGGCTATGATGGCCACATCTTCCCACTTGAAGATGTTCGGCAGGTGCTCGACATGCTCATCGCCAAAAAACAGCTCTGTGTCCTTTGAGAAGTCAGCATCCCCGATCACGAAATTGAAACCAGCCTCAGAAGTGCGCATAATTCCTCCGACTAATTTAATGTAGCACGAGATAATAATTGGTCGAATAAAATTACAAAAAAACCGAGCTAGTAAGGGCGAGATCAGAGCGGGAAATAACGGCTTTCAAAATAATTTTGAAAAAAAAAACGATGCAGTTAGTCAGTATTCTTCAGCTAAGCACAGGAGTTTGTAAAGTGATGTTTTGCTAGTCCGCGCCTACCATTTGAGCGTAGTCCCTCAGAGACACCAACTTACCGCCTGGGGCGGTCAAGCGCACTCCATTACCCGTGAGCACGCCACCATTTACGGGGATGCTTTCATCGGGCGCCAGGGTGGCGGCGATTTCCTTCAGTTCCTTCACGGCGTGCATGACAATGTAGGCTTGCGGGGCGAAGAGGCGCAGACGGTCAATTCCATCCTGCACCTTGACCTCAAGTGCCGATTTCCGCACCGGCTTTTGCGCGGTAAAATTCTTCAGAATCTTGCCGATCATATTGTCGGATAGGCTTTTCATTTTTGTATTGTATCACAGATAGTTATTCTGTCAATCTGATTTATTTTAATCAAAGTCTGCCCATGACGGAGTAGGAATAGTACGCTGGCTCTTCGCCACTCACTCCGCTGAGGATGATGTGGTCCACAAGCTGTATGTCTAGCAAGACCGCGCCGTCTTTAATCTTCTCCGTTGCGTGATCATCTTTCGATGACGGCCTTGGATCACCGGCCGGATGGTTGTGAGCGATGGCGATTCGCGAAGCTCCGGCAAGCAAAGCCGCACGAAACAAAATCTTAGAGTCCACGATAGATGAAGTCGCACCGCCGCTAAACAATACCTTGTGAGACTTAATCCTCAATCGCGAATCCATGCAGATGAGAATAAAGTGCTCTTGATCGGCATCCAGTCCATCAAAGATCGGGCGAAGGTAGCTAATCAACGCGGAATGCGTCGTAGCCTCGGTACCGGCGGTATTCTCCGCCACCGAGACAGTAAAGGTCCGATATTTGATCTTGTATGCCATTCTTCCTCCCCTACTTCGATATAGTAGCACGTAATAGGAATTAGTCAATAACAATTCTGATAAAAAATGCTGATGAATCCCCCTACCCACTTTGGAATGACGGGAAGCAAAAATCTCATTGATGGATGCAACACAGGAGAGGGCTGCATTTTCTAATAAAATTAGAAAAGAAAAACGAGGCAGCTACACTTTGATTTAGTGTCGCGGATTAAAAGAGCTTTCAGGGCTCTTCGACGGATTCTTTGTACTTCGCGTCCCCCGCCCAACCATAGCAATCCTCAAAATACTCTACGCATTTTGAGCAGTAGGTCATCTCGTTTTTACCGGCGCTCGAATGCTCATCGCAAACGAATTTGTCGCACCTATCGCAAGTGTACTCCCCAGGCTTCACGTGAGTTTCCATGAAATACTGAAACTCTTCGGGGTCATTCTCCTTTTTCGCTTCTTCCACACAAACACTACGGGTCGCCTTTTTCATCGTTCCCCCCTAAGTTTATGGACCTGCCGGGAACTGCCCCCGGGTCTTCCGATTAACGTACTAACCGGAATCGAATTCTATTCAGGCCCGCGTTTTGGTGGACATTGGGAGAGTCGAACTCCCGACTATTCGAGGCCCTTGCGGGATTTCATCGAATAGCCCGCCAACCGGAATGCCCTAGATCACATCACCATCTCAACAAGATCAATGTAGCACGAATACCAGATTAGGCAAGAAAAATATTCAATAATCATGGCAAGAAAAGGATGGATGCTACAACAGGTCATAAAAGCTGCATTTCCAATAACTAATTGGAAATGAAAGGGTGGCAGGCACCGGAAATCACATCCGGCGCCGCCTACGGCTACTTACTCAATATAGATCTTGTGAACATCCACGCCGCAATGCCGGCGGAGCGAATCCGCATCGTCATCTCGGACGTAGCTCCAGATGCCATCTCGCTCCGATGCCAGGACGGCACCAGACCAGCCCGCATCCATGCTCTCTGAGACGAGATCCCCATCGGGCCGTCCGGCCAGCTTCTCGTTGGTCTCGTAGTCGTACACGCTCAACATCTCATCATCCTCTGGGGCGTTATGTCTACAATCATGCTTGAGCATTTCTATTCCTCCTCAGCTAAGATAGTGTAGCACGTATGCAATAAATGTCAAGAATAATTATTAGCCGTAAAAGAGATGATGCTACTTCTGCTGCCAAAGGGGTGCATTTCCAATAAACAATTGGAAATGAAAAAGAGGCAGTCGCCCCGCGATTGCTCGGGGGCGCCGCCAAGGGACTACAGAAGATCGAAGATGTAGTCCGGTTCAAGACCGAACTCATCGTGCAGAATTTCCTCGGGGTCTGCACCTTCGGCGACAAGTGACCTTGCCGCATTGATCGCCTTGTTGGCCTCATCTTCAGTGAGGTTATCGCGTTGCATCAGAATGTTGCGGAGTTCAGACATAATTCTCCCTTAGACCGCGTTTTCCAGGATTGCGATCCCAGCCGTAATCCAGCGCGGCAGTTCCTCACGTATGGTAGCACGTTCGACCAGGCGCAGCACTTGGGCATTCCCAGCCTTCGAGGCACGGGCGACTTGCCCGGCAAGCTGGACATGGCCGGATTGTAGCAGCGCCATCGCGACACTGCGAACAACCTGACTCCGCACCTCCTCTTTTGTTTCACCCATCATCGTTATTCCTCCCTTTCGATGAGTAATGTAGCACGGAATTCAATTGATGGCAAACAAATTCCCGAGAAAATTTTGTTCTACAAGTATTGTGCCGATAATCTCGCGATCAAAAAAGCAAATAATTTAGTTATTAGGCGCAAAAGATGCTAACAATATTAATCCGCATTTTTCGATCACAATCGAAAAAAAATGAGGCAGGAAATCCACCGATAAATGGCGGATTTCCATTCGATCAGCGTGTCCATCCAAAGCGGCTTGGTCTCTGCGCCGCTAGATACGCCTCTTCCGCAGCGGCATCGGGGTGTTCCTCCCGCGCTTGACGGATGCGATGTTGCTCTGCGAGAGCGTCTATCCGGTCAGCTTCGAGCTCCTCTTCCTGTATGTCCATCTCTTCCTTTTTCATCGTATTCTCTCCCCTTCGATTCTTACTGTAGCACGTAATAAAATTCTTTTCAAGAAAAATCTTTGGAGAATTTTCGGGTTATTTTCTACCACGACGTATGCCGAAATTAGGCATATTATTTGTTCTACAGAACGGAATAACATTTTATTCTAGCAAAATTAATGCCAAAGAGGCATCATCTCTACGCTCCGCTTTCAAGCGTGCGCTTGAAAGAAATAAAAAAGCAGCGAAATCAAATGGGAGAAGCGGGG
>Ga0209542_10004259_pt1 | contig 29578 bp, 26 predicted proteins | sample RifCSPhighO2_01_FD_184028 | JGI IMG/M metagenome (GOLD analysis project Ga0209542, IMG submission 184028) | Soil microbial communities from Rifle, Colorado - Rifle CSP2_plank highO2_0.1 (SPAdes) (version 2) | ecosystem: Environmental > Terrestrial > Deep subsurface > Rock core/Sediment ... | reverse complement strand
CAAGTCGATCGGGGGTCACTGTGCAAAGATGATCAAAGGGCATGCCCATCACCTTGGCGACCACTTCGACTAATCCTCGGATGGAAATGGGGAGCTTGGGGCCGGCATTATAAACAGTTCCAAGAGGGGCTTTTTCGCTGACCATATGGATGGCTCGGGAGAGATCTCTAGCGTGAATGTAGGATTTTTCTGCTAGACCGCCTCCTTGCAAGGGGAGCTTTTTGCCAAGAAGACCGCAGACAATGGCTTTGGGGATGACGCGATGAAGCAATTGCCCAGGGCAGTAGGCATTGGAGGGTCGGATAATGTTCATGGGAAATTTCAAATTCTTATGAACGGAAATCAGGTAGAGGTCAAAAGCGGCTTTTGAAGCGGCGTAAGGACTTGTGGGCTTGATCGGCGCATCTTCTGTAGCGGGGGTGGTAACAGAGCCGTAAAGCTCTGAAGTCCCGATTTGGATGAAACGCTTTAAATAATCGCGTTTCATGAGCTCTTCGGATAGGCGAGCGAGAGCCATGGAGTTTGTCTCAAAAAAACGCCAAGAGTTTTTCCAAGAAACTGCGCCTTCTCCTTGCGCGGCATAGTTGATGATCGTCTCAGGTTTTTCGCGATCGAGGAGTTCGAGAAGAAGATCTAATTCATAAGTGACATGGTAAGAGTGGTAAGAATATCGTTTGTCATTAAGTCCTATATTGAGTGTAAAGGGCTCAGGTTTCGGTTGATTGCGTCCAATCGACACCACTCGCGCGGTATCGGGTTGATCGAGAAGATATTGGCAGGTATGAAGGCCAAACGAGCCTCCGCCGCCTAAAACAGCATATTTTTTTTTACTCATTATTTCCTCATGGGTTGTGCGAATTCTTCTTTGTGAGTGATCTTCAATCCTTCTTCTAATGGGGTAAAAGAGAAGGATGGAAAGGCTTTGTAGATTAGAGAAACATCAAAATGGCGATGCGTAATGGGATTATTTCGGGGGGTGCAGAGAATGTCGATTGGATGGTCAAATAAAGCGGCAATTTTTTGGGCGAGATGAATGTAAGAGATCGATTGCCCTGTGCATGCGTTCAGAACACCAGAACTGCGATGCACAAGGGTTTGGAGAATGAGGGCGGCGACATCGGTCACTAAGATGTGATCTCTGCTCTCTTCCCCACCTCCGAAGAGAGTCATTTTGCCCTCTTTTTGGGCCATTCGCCGCAATCGGTTGGGGCCATAGGAATTATGCGTGTCTTCGGCTCCATAGACAAGTGTAGAGCGAAGAAGTGCAGTGGCAGCGGAAGTAGAAGAGCGAAGCATCGATTCTCTCGCAAGATGCATCACTCCAAAGAGATTTTCTGGATCGGTGGGGCTCTCTTCAGAAATAAGGCCTCGATGGATGGGATAAGCCGTATCTGAACTCAAATAAATCAGGTGAGCAGGGGGGGTTTTTGAAAGGGCTTTACAGACGTTTTCGGCCATGTGGATATTCTGGACAAACGCGTCGATACCACGCCCTTTATCAGGGGTGATCGTCGATAAAAAAACAAGGGCATCGGTGGGCTTTAAGAGAAGGGCTAATTTCTCATCAGCCCCCCTCGCGGTTAAATCAATCGCATCGCGTCCTAAGGGGAGAAAATGGACGTTTTCTTGCTTTAAAGATCGGCAGAGGGTTTTTCCGATGAAGCCGGAAGCACCCAAGACGACGACTCGCTCGGGATGTCGTTTGATTTCCCATCCATGTCTAAACTGGCTCATGATACTCCTAGTCGATAATAGTTTAATCCACTGGCTTTACATTCTTTTTCTGAGAAAATTCCATAGGGATCGATGATCGTTTTGACTTCTTTAGCTATGTCGCTCATCGAGAGTTGAGAAAACTCATCCCAGGGGGTCATCACCACTAATACATCCGCTCCTTGGTAAGCGGCCTGGGCTGATGGGAAAGTCTGGATCGAGGAGAAGGGAGCTGGCAATGATTTCACTGCTGGATCATACGCGCGAATAGAAAAACTTTGGAGATTAGAAAGAAGGGCCAAGGAGGGGGAATTCTTCAGAGAAGCGGTATTTTTTTTATAGGAAAGACCCAAAATAGCGAAGGTGGGTTTTTTATTTTGGAGAAGAACTTTTTCATGGATTTTCTGAAGAACCCAATTTTGTCGATGGTTCGAATTGGCTTGCCACGCTCGAATGACACCCGAATCAGTCCCATGAAGATCGGAAAGGGCACAAAAAGTGGCTAAATCTCTTTCTAGATTGCCGCCGGACAGCCCCAAGCCAGGAGCTAAATAGGCATGTTTCCCAATGCGCTTGTCCAACTGAAGCGTGGGGATGATTTCCGATAGGTCAGCGCCGATTTTTTCACAGAGTTCAGCTAAGGTATTGGCCGTGGAGACAGAGGATACTAAAAAGAGATTGATGGCAATTTTAGAGAGCTCTGCACTTTCGTATTTCATGCGGAAAATCGGACAAGAAAAAGAGTGCAAGAAATAGAGGAGCTTCTCAGGCAGAGGGTGATCGGGGTGGGCAGTTCCCACCATGAATCGCTCGGGCTGAAGCGCTCGTTCGACCGCCATGCCAAAGATCAACGTCTCCACTTGGTAAAATAACTGGCTTTCAGGCCATTGTATTTTTCGTGTAAAGCCAGGAGGGACCTGGCTTAAGATGATGAGATTCGCTTGTTTGTTTAGAAAAGGAGTGACCTGTTCAATCAATGTTTGTACAGGTTTTAAATCGCTTTGTCCTTGGTCGTCTGTAGGGACATCGGGAGCTACATAGATGAGATCGCATCGCTGGAGATCTGCCGGGTTGAACGTGAAATGAAGGCGCGCGCTGTTTTTTTGCAACAGCTCTGGCAAAGAGGGTTCTACGACGGGGAGAAGACCCGCTTTGAGGGGATCGATGCGGCGAGGATCGGGGTCAAAACAGACGACATCAAAGCCTTTTTCAGCGGCTGCTATGGCAGAAATAAGTCCCAGATGGGTCATGCCTACGTAGGCGATTGTGAAGGAGATCATAATACCTCGCAAAGAGGGGTTGGTAAGAGTTGTTGAAAAATTGCATTGATCGCAAGATCATCTGCTAAATTCGTCTGTGCCTTTTGACATATCTTCTTGAAGTGCTGATATTCTTCGACCCAGGTTGGATCTGGTTGAATCAGCGTGCAGATTTCTTCATTTGGTTTCCCACTAGGGAACTTTCTCGTGCGAACAATGAAATGGCTAGGACCCCATTTGCAAAGAGATTCAATGTGAGCGGATCCCTTTTCTCCGAAAAGATCACAGGTAAAGTGATTTTTCCAAGATAAAAGGGTCATTTCGAGTTCGAGAGACAGCGCGCCTTCGGCAGAAATGATCGCGTGATCAGGACTTTTATTTTCAAAACAGTAGGATTTATCTAAGCGAAATGAATCGAAGCAATGACCAAACCAGAAAAAGACGGTGTTCAACAGATGGGAACCGAGATCGGGAATTACCCCTCCATTCTTATCTCGCCAAGGAGAGTTGCGAACATCTCGCGCTGTGCCATTTCCATAGAATAGGCGGCAGCGGTAGAGTTTCCCGAGCTTTTGCGAATCAATGAGCTCTTTCATCCGGACGAAATGAGGCTCAAACCGATGATTATAAGCGGTATAACAAGCGACTTTGTGTTTTTTGACTAAATCACAAAGATGCTGTAAACCGGCTTGCGAAGGAGCAAAGAGAGGCTTTTCCACCAATACATGCTTCCCATGACTTAGAAGATACGTGAGAATTTCGAGTTTGGCTTCATCTGGAGTGCACACAAGAGCCGCATCGAATGTGTCAAGAGGAACATCCGTCACTTGTTTATAGCGGGCATCGGGCTGAAATAAATCCACCGTAGCTACGCAGTCGCTCCCTGCGACTTGCAATCTTTTTTTCCCCTGGATCCCCAGGCCAACAATAATCATTCTCATAGAAATTAGGTCTGATATTGGATTCGGCGTTCAATCCGTTCCATTTTTGCAAGGATGTTTTTAGGCGTTACCGGAATATTTCCGTTGTATTCGCATTCTACGGCTGCTGCAAGGCTTCCTAAAATGGCGGCAATGGCTTCATTTTTTGTTCGAATCATTGCAAGCGTGGAATAAGCTAACAAGGCATCTCCTGCTCCCACTGGGTCGACAGCTCGTTCCGCGAGACTGTCCAAAAAGAAGCTCGTATTGATGGCCTCAGGACGGTTTCGGAATACAATCACTCCGCGATCGCCCAACTTGAGAAACAAGGTTTTGGCTTTGGAGCGCTTGAATAAATCGGAGCCAAGATGCCGAATGACAGAATCTTGATCACCTAAAGAAAATCTCGCCTCTTTTTCATTCGGAGTGATCAAATCAAAGCCGGTAAAATCGAGAATATTTCCCCAGCGACTCGCGACTTGACTATCGGCCACTCGATACACATCTGCCGGAATGGCCGAAGTTAAGTGGGGAATGGTCTTTGCATTGAAAATCCCGTGTCTAAAATCACTAAAGATGACACTTTCTGCGGGGGTTTGCGAAATTTGCTGCATGAGTTCTTGAACAACTTTTTCAGAAATGCAGCGATTGTCCACAGTATCGACTTTTAACATTCTATATTCATCGACAATGAAGGCATTTTTATTCGTTGTAGGCCGCAATTTATCGATGATTGGCAAGCAGCGAATGCCAAAACTTTTTAGATCGTCTAGAATATGTTTTTTATAGTGGTCTTCTCCTAAAATCGTAGAAAAGACAACGTCAGCCCCAGCTGCTTTCAAATGCTTAGCTACGATCGCTGCGCCGCCTGTGAAATCTTGTTTGTTTTCATAGCGGACACTCATGGTAGGGGTTTTATTATGCATTCCCCCAATGACTGTGCAATGCGTAAAGCTATCGACAATCGAATCGCCGACAACGTGGACTTTCGTTCCGGTAAAACTATTCAATGCATCTCTTAGGTGATCAAATGTCAATCCTTCAGAGTCCATTAAAATGATCAATTTATCTTCTGTGATTTTTGGGGGGGAGAGTTCGATGAATTGCGAAGAGGAATAGACAATATCTCCCGGAGTGAAAATGATTTCCCCTCCATAACTTTCTAAAACTTGGATTTCTTCTGTCGTTTTGGGATTGGTGCCATTGCTAAAATATTCGTATCCTTTCGCAAAATAATCGGGTTGGATGATTTTTAAATTTTTAACGGGAGTTGGGTCTCGATCGACGATGACATAATCGACCATTTCAAATGCTGCGAGATTGATGGCTCTTAATTGTTCTGGAACATGAGGGCGCATGGTTCCTTTGGTAATATGCTCATCGGCTGTGATGCTGACGACGAGAATATCTCCTTTGCTCTTCGCATAAATCAAATGGCGAAGATGCCCTGGATGAACAATATCAAAAACACCATGACACATAATTACTTTTTTATCTCTCGGTCTCGGCATCAATAGTTGAACTAGCTCTTCTGCTGTTTTAATTTTATTACGATATTGAAAAATACTTTCTAGTTTCATGAGCAGACTCCTTTGGAAAGGTGCTCAAACCATAATTTTGTGGATTGCGCAATGGATTCAGGGTTCCAGAGAGGTGCTTGCCGCCAATATTCGATATTCGCCAAGAGTCGCCCGATCCCTTCCTCAAAAGAAACCTGCTGCTTCCAGCCTAATTCGCGGGTGATTTTATCAATATTTGCCCAAGTGCAATCAGGTTCTCCCGGTCGCTTTGGCAAATAGGTGATGGGTCCTCCCAGCAGTTCGACAATCCGACTGACCGATTGGGGATTTCCCGCTCCTAGATTATAGATTTCGCCCGTTCTCTTGGTCTCAGCTGCTTTGAGAAATGCGTCGGCAACATCCGACGCGTAGAGAAAGTCCCTCTTTTGGGCGCCGTCTCCAACAACTGTAAATGGCTTATTTTCAAGTTTTTGCTTTAAAAAAACCCCCATTACGGCGCCATATGCACCGGAAGTGCGGGAGCGAATCCCATAAGCATTGAAGATGCGAATGGAATTCACTGGCAGCCCGTAGACTTTATGCCAATGAAAACAACTCACTTCGCCCAAATACTTGCTCAAGGCATAAGGATATTGCGGTTGAATCGGCGCCGTTTCCGAAGTGGGTACAGCGGCGAGGCCATAGCAAGAAGAAGAGGCTGCATATACAAATTTTTGGACGCGGGCTTGTCTGGCTGCTTCTAAGATTCGCACAGTGCCTTGCACATTCACGTCCATGTAATCAGCCGGCTGTTCAATCGAAGGGACAATATCGCCCATCCCGGCAAAGTGAAATACATAAGATGCTTCTTTGAAGAGTGGGCTTTTTGAAGATACTGTTCGAATATCTGCTATTTCTAAAACAAGGCGGGGATTATTTTTATGATGGTCTAGATTCGCTATTCGCCCAGAAGTAAGATTATCTATTACACGAACAATAAAGCCTCGATTCAATAATAAATCAACCATATGGCTGCCTATGAAGCCAGCTCCGCCGGTCACTACTGCAATAGGGAAATCTGCCATTAAGAAATCCCTTTTTTCTTCAACGTTTTTACATTGTAATATTCTTCATCGTCTATGTTTGGCAAAAGATCTTTTTTAAAGGCTTTACATAGGTCTTTGACAGCGTCTTCGATGGTTCTTTTGGGGCGAAATCCCAGTTTTTTTTCAATTTTTTCAGAACAGATGTGATAAGAGCGGATATCATTTGTGGGACTTGTGACAATCTCGATATTTCCTTTCTCAGGAAATTCTTCTTGCACAATTTTTTTCACCATCTGGGCAATCTCGGATATTTTATAATTTTGATGGCCAAAGTTAAATGTCTCTCCTGCGATTTTTTCATCGGGAGCTTCGAGCAAAAATTCATAGAGATCGACCATGTCTTCTATGTGGAGATTGGGTCGGAGCTGCTCTCCTCCAAATACGGTGATCTTGCCGTAGTTAATGGCGTGATTCGTCAGGATGTTGACGGATAGATCGAGTCGCATCCGAGGACTATAACCACAAATGGTCGCAGGTCTAATATTCACGCAGACGAAGTCTTTGGATTGATGTTTAAATAGGAGAGGCTCGCATAGCCCTTTGTATTTGTTGTATAGAGTCAAGGGGACTAAAGGATGTTCTTCAGTCACTTTAGGATGGTCAGATACTCCATAAACTGAACTCGAGGACGCGTTAATGAATCGCTTTACACCTGCTTTTTTAGCTGCAATGACAAGAGGTTCAAAGCAGTCATAATTAATGCTTTTACTTAAAGATTCATCTAAATGAAAACTGGGATCATTAGAGATGCAAGCGAGATTAATGACAGAATGGGCTCCCTTGACAGCTTTGCTGAATTTTTCTGTGTCTCGAATGTCTCCTTCTATGATTTCTAAAGCGGGATGGGGCTTTAACTTACAACCAAAATACAGAGTGTCATAGACAATCACTGAATATCCTTTATCTAAAAGCCTCTGGGTCAGAACCGTTCCGACATACCCAGCTCCCCCTGTAATGAGAATTTTCTTTTTTTTCATTTTTTCAGTCCTTCTTGTTTCCCCACTACTGCTAAGACGCCTTCTAATAAGTTTGCGCAAATCAGATCGGGAGTTTCTTTTAACTCTTCTCTGTAATGATTCTCAATAAAAATCGTAGAACAACCAGCTGCCTTCCCGGCTCCAATATCTCTCCATCGATCGCCAATCATGTAGCTCTGGGTTAAATCGATCCTATGTTTTTGGGCTGCGTTTAAAAGCATTCCGGGCGCAGGCTTATAACAAGTGCTATTTTCTTCATAACAAACTTCAATGTCATCCAGTGGAAGCTGCTCCATGAGATATGCATGCATTTTTTGCACAACTTCTTTGCTTTGGGTCCCTCTTGTCACATCGGGCTGATTCGTAACGACGATCAGCAAAAAGCGCTCTTGGCGAAGAAGATCTAGCGCTTCGCGCACCCCCGGAAGAATTTCGAATTCTTCTAACGTCTGTGGAGGATACGGCTTTCCATTTTTTACATAGGCTCGATTGAGAACGCCATCTCGATCGAGAAAAAAGGCTTTATTTGGACGCTGTTGCATTCTGCAAAACACTTTCCCATTTTGCGATTTTAGATTGCAGTTTAGGGTGAGAAACAATCGCATGCCAAATCACTGCCTGAAATGATTCGGCGTGGGGAGTGATGAAATCAGGATGAATCGTAGGAACAACGACCACGAGATCCCCAACTTTCTTCGTATAGCCGCCTTGACGACCAACCACTCCATAAATCCGAAGACCTCTTTTTTTAGCTTCATTCAAGGCAGAGACAATGTTGGGGCTCACATTATTCGCCTCATCTCCGCCGCCGACGGAAAATACAAAAATAGCATCCTTTTCATTGGCCTGACTCACCGCCAGCCAAGAAGAAAAAACGGTATTCCATCCTTCGTCGTTGGTCCGAGCTGTCAACTCTGAAACATTATCGACAGGCGTATAAGCTTCAATTCCGCAAAGCTTTCGAAAATCATTGACTGCGTGACTGCAATTCGCAGCGCTTCCTCCGACGCCAATAAAAAACAGACGACCTTTTCGCTCTCGGAGTAAACGCAGTTCATCGACCATTTTTTCAATGGTTTGAGCGTCGAGGCTGTTTGCAATCGCAACTGTTACCTTGAGGTAATTTGAAATGAACCTTGTCATCATCGTTTTTTGGCAAAACCAAGATTGAAATGGAGTCTATGATTTTAGGGCAAGTACTTTTTTGATGAAGGCGGTGAAAAATTTTTCGATAAAAAAGTTCATTTCGGATAATCTCGCTTCAAAACAATGGAAAAAACAAATGAAGCTCTCAGATTATGTGATAGATTTCTTAGCCAAAGCGGGCATCGGACATAGTTTTGTAGTCACTGGAGGCGCGGTTCTTCACCTGATCGATTCTGCGGGAAGACATCCGACTATGAAGCCCGTCTGCGTGCAACATGAAGAATTTGGCGCTGCAGCGGCGGATGGATATTTTCGCGCTTCTGGGAAATTGGGACTTGCGATGACCACCAGTGGTCCTGGAGCAACGAATTTACTCACCAGCGTCTGCAATGCTTACTTCGATTCTATTCCAATGGTTTGCATCACGGGACAAGTCGCGCGATTTCGCTTGCGGCCGAATAAAAAATTGCGACAGAGAGGATTTCAGGAAACAGATATTAGCTCTGTATTTAAAAGCGTCACGAAATATGTGCACCTCGTGACCGATCCCGATTTGATCCGCTATGAATTAGAAAAAGCAGTGCACATCGCTAAAGAAGGTCGACCAGGGCCTGTGATTTTAGACATCCCCGATGACTTGCAACGAGTGGAAGTTGATCCTGAAAAATTAAAGTCCTATGCTCCCTTCCAATTTCCTTTTCCTCCCATCGAAAATGAGGTGAAGCAGCTATTCGAATGGATTCACACAGCAAAACGGCCGGTTCTTATTTTGGGAGCTGGAATCCATTGTGCCCAAGTAGAAAAAGAAGCTGTCGCATTCGCAAGATATTTTAAAATCCCAGTGCTTCTCACTTGGGGCGGCACAGATTTAATGCCCTACGAGGACCCTCTTAATATGGGGGGTGTGGGAGTTTGCGGACCGCGAGCTGGCAATTTTGCTGCGCAACAATCGGATTTGGTCATCGCGATCGGAACGCGGCTTTCGCAAATGATCACAGGTGGAAAGCAGAGTCTCTTCGCACCTCGAGCCAAAAAGGTCATGGTGGACATCGATATGGAAGAACTGCGCAAATTTGGCCCTTCGACATTTGTATTGGATCTTCCGATTCGCTCCGATTTAAAAAAATTTTTCCACCAATGCGAGAAATTATATCAAAACGACTCTGCCGATCTCTTTTCCCTCTGGAGAGACAAAATCCAATCCTGGAAACGCCGCTATCCGGTTTGTACTCCACAAGACATCAAAAAACCGGGCCCAATCAACCCTTACGTGTTTATCAAAGAGCTCTCTAAAGTGGCCAGAGAAGGCGACATCATCGTGGCGGACACGGGGGCTAATATTTGCTGGACCATGCAAGCGTTTGAAACCAAGGCGAATCAGAAGATTTTTTCCGCTTGGAATCACACCCCGATGGGATATTCCTTACCAGCTAGCGTAGGCGCTGCTTTAAGCTCCGGAAAAGAAATCATCTGTTTGATCGGAGATGGAGGATTGATGATGTGCCTCCAAGAATTAGCGACTGTGAATCGGTATCAGTTACCGATCAAGATCTTCATCTTTGATAATAAAGGGCATGCGACTGTTAAACAGACGATCGATATCTGGCTCGAATCGAGATACGTAGCGGTCGACGAAGCAAGCGGTTTATCGTTCCCCAATTATCAGAAATTAGCGGAGACATTCCGCCTCCCCTATTTTTGTTTAGGGAATCATCTAGACCTCCAAAATAATTTAGGGGCCATTTTCAAGCAGCCGGGACCTTTTATTTGCCATTTGCAAATTTTAGATACCCAACGAATCGTTCCTATGCTCAAATTTGGAGCTGGATTAGAAGATCTCGACCCAAAACTTCCCCCTGAAGAGCTGGCCGCGATTATGGCAGAATCTGAGCTGGCAAAGGTTTAATGAACGCGATCATTATTTCTATCTCTAGCGACATCGGCATTGCGATGGCCAAAGACTGGAGCTCAAGAGGGTGGAATTTATTCGGCACCTACCGAACAGCGTCTCCCGCCCTCGATGAAATACCTTCTGCTCGCTTAGTTTTCTGTGATTTATTAGATCTCTCTTCCGTAGAATCTGCTAGTGCCTTGTTAAACAATCTGTGCCCTCAATGGGATGTCTTAGTGTTAGCGCCTGGAAATCTGGAGCCGATCGGAGATTTTAAAGATGTCGATTTCGACGCGTGGGAAAATGGCATTCAAATCAATTTGCTCCGACAGCTGCGTCTCTTGCATCGTCTCCTTCCAACTCGCAATTCCAAAAGAACCCCTGCTGTTTTATTTTTCGCAGGAGGTGGGACAAATAACGCCGTTCTTCATTATTCGAGTTACACTTTATCTAAAATTGCTCTCACCAAGATGTGTGAATTATTAGATGCGGAAATTCCCGACACGAAATTTTTCATCGTAGGACCAGGATGCGTAAAAACAAAAATCCATGAGCCGACGCTCCGACTAGGATCCAAGGCAGCAGGACAAAATTATCAAAAAACTGTAGATCGCCTTCGAAATAATGACTGTACTCCGATGGGAAAGGTCGTTGCCTGTTGCACCCAGCTTGTAACACATCCTTCGAAGGGCATTGGAGGAAGAAATTTCAGCGTCGCATCCGACCCTTGGGATGCAGATTCTTTGATCAAAGAACTAGAAAACGATTCGAACATGTATAAACTTCGCAGACATAAAAATTCCTGGGTTCCCCAATGAGCCATCAGACAAGTACAGAACTGTCTTTGCAGCTGTTTCAAGAAATGCTTCGCATTCGAATGATTGAAGAAGCGATTGCCAACAAATACCCCGAAGAAAAGATGCGCTGTCCTGTGCATTTAAGCATTGGACAAGAGGCCGTCGCCGTGGGGGTTTGTCAAACTATGTTAAAAACAGACTATCTCATTAGTAACCATAGAGCTCATGCCCATTATCTCGCCAAAGGGGGGAGCTTAAAGAGAATGATCGCAGAAATTTACGGCAAAGTAGATGGCTGTTCTTTGGGAAGAGGCGGATCGATGCATCTCATTGATCTAGAAGCGGGCATCATTGGGACAACTCCGATTGTCGGGGGCAGCCTTCCTGTGGGCGTGGGAGTTGCCTTTGCCTCAGCAATGAAGGGCGAAAATAAGGCGACCGTGATCTTTTTTGGCGAAGCCGCCACAGAAGAAGGTGTTTGGGCCGAAAGTATTAATTTTGCTGCCTTAAAAAAATTGCCGATCCTCTTTGTTTGCGAAAATAACTTATATTCTGTGTATTCCCCTTTATCTGTAAGACAGCCGCCAGAAAGAAGCCGCGCAGAGATTGTCCGAGCACATGGAATCTTTGCTCTCCAAGGGTATGGAAATGATGTGGAAGAGGTATTTGATATTACGCGGCAAGCAATGCTTAAAATTCGAGAAAATAAAGGTCCTTGCTTTGTCGAGTTCGATACCTATCGCTACCGAGAACACTGCGGTCCCAATGTAGATGATTCGGCGGGTTACCGCCCTAAAGAGGAAGTCGACTACTGGCACGCGAGATGTCCACTCAAGACGCACGAACAGCGCCTCCGAGAACAGTCTCTTTTGAATGACGCCTCTTTAGCTGGAATGAAACGAGAAATTACCCAAGAAATCGAAGAGGCCTTTGCTTTTGCTGAAAAAAGCAGCTTCCCAATTTACAATCCGAATGAACCGATTTATGCACTTCCCGAGGGGTCATGAGCAGAGAAATTAAGTTTCATCAGGCAATCCTCGAAGCAACCACGCAATTGATGGAATCAAACCCAGATGTCTATGTCATTGGACTGGGAGCTCCCGATCCCAAAGGACTTTTTGGAACAACGATGGGACTAGAGGAAAAATTCGGCCCGAATCGAGTCATGGATATGCCTGCGTCTGAAAATGCAATGACTGGCATTGTGATTGGATCGGCCTTAATGGGAATGCGCCCTATCATGACCCATCAAAGAGTTGATTTTTCCCTCTTAGCCTTAGATCAATTGATCAACAACGCCGCCAAGTGGCATTACATGTTCGGCGGCAAGGGAAGCGTTCCTATGGTCGTCCGAATGTTCATCGGCAGAGGCTGGGGACAAGGCCCTCAACACTCTCAAACACTGCACAGTATTTTTGCGCATATTCCAGGACTAAAAGTCGTCATGCCATCCAATCCTCACGATGCAAAAGGTCTGTTCATTTCCTCTGTTCAAGACAACAACCCTGTGATTTTTTTAGAACACCGCTGGCTCCATAATATTTTTGGCGAAGTTCCGGAAGAGATGTATAAAACTCCTTTAGGAAAGGCCAAAGTCGTCAATCAGGGAACCGATATCACGGTGGTGGCTTGCTCTCATATGACCTTAGAAGCTTGGAGAGCCATCCGTCTATTGGAAAAGGAAACCATTTCAGTTGAATTAGTAGATCTTCGCACGCTCAAACCTCTGGATAAGGAGACCATCCTTGAGTCGATCCAAAAAACAGGAAAACTCCTAGTCGTAGATCCCGATTGGAAAACATGCGGGTTTGCATCGGAAGTTTTGGCTGTTGCTGCGGAAGAGGGGATGCAATTTCTGAAAGCACCTCCTGCTCGCCTCACCTATCCAGATCATCCCTGTCCAACAAGCTGGACATTAGCGAACCACTACTATCCTACATCGAAAGACATTGCCCTGAAAATTTTACAAATGATGGGAAAACCCGTGCATGCAAAGGCATTGCTCGAAGAAATTATCCTCCATCGCTCGCAAAAACCCCTCGATGTCCCAGATGCGGCATTTAAGGGACCTTTTTAAAATGTAAAGCGGCTTTACATGATTACTCAGATAGGCAAAGAAATCGATTTACTGCAGAACTTCCCCAAAGTAAAGCGAGATATTCAACAGAGATCTGAAAAAAAAACGGAAGAAGATCGGGCGATTGCCCGTCAATTTGGGAAAGAGTTTTTTGACGGATCTCGCAAATGTGGGTATGGCGGGTATCATTATCACCCTAAGTTTTGGCAAGGCGTAGTCCGCGATTTTCAAAACTATTATCACCTGACTCCGCAAAGCAAAGTGCTGGATGTGGGATGTGCTAAAGGTTTCTTATTATATGATTTTATGAAGCTTATCCCAGGAATTGAAGTGGCAGGAATTGACATCTCTTCTTATGCAATTGAACAGTCTCCAGCCGAAATCAAGCCGTTTTTAAAGGTGGCTGACGCAAGAAAAATCCCATTTCCCGATCGCTCTTTTGATCTCGTGATCTCCATCAATACCGTCCACAACTTTGAGGGGCAAGATCTGGCTCAATCCTTCCAAGAAATAGAACGGGTGAGTAAGGGAAATAGCTTTATTGTCGTAGATGCCTATCGCAATCAGCAAGAAAAAGAGCTTCTTTATCATTGGAACCTCACCGCGCGAAGCATTTTACCGGTAGAGGACTGGAAAACTCTTTTCAAAAGAGTCGGCTATTCGGGAGACTACTTTTGGTTCATCCCATAAGAGACTATCTCAATAAAAAAAGGTTGTTGTTATGTCAGAAATAAGCGTTTTAGAAGGGATTTTCCAAACACTTCCCCACTTAAAAGATCAACATTCTCCTCAATCAGCCCCCTATCAATTTTTAAAAAAGATAGTAGACATGGAAATTGAGAAACTGTTCAGCGACTCTTCTATGCAGAAGAAGTCTTTTGGCCCCTTTGGCTCTCTCATTTTTCCTCATTTCAAAATGGGGACTATCAGTTCTCCGGATCTTTTCGTTCTCGATGAATTGATTCTTTTTAGTTTTTATTGGATCAATCAGTCCCGCTACAAAAAAGTGTTAGATATCGGCGCAAACATCGGTCTTCATTCCATCATCCTATCTCGTTGCGGCTTCGAAGTTCAACTCTTTGAACCAGATCCTGTCCATTTTGGCAAAATGGAAGAACTTTTTAAATGGAATGAGATCCGTGTATCGAAAGCTCATCGCGCTGCTGTCTCAGATAAAAAAGGGGAAGCGGAGTTTGTGCGTGTATTGGGAAATACGACATCGAGCCATTTAGCAGGCTGCAAACAGCCCTATGGAGATCTCGAACGATTTCAAGTTCCTATCCTCAATATTCGCGATTTCATTGGTTGGGCAGACTTAATTAAGATGGATGTAGAAGGTCATGAAAATACAATCATTCTGGCCACTACAGTAGAGGACTGGGAAAAAACAGATGCCCTCATAGAAATTGGATCGAAAGAAAACGCAACACAAATTTTCCACCATTTGCAAAAGATTGGAGTCAACTCTTTTTCTCAAAAAATCGGCTGGAGAAAAGTGAAAAAATTAGAAGATATGCCGACTTCTTATCGAGATGGCTCCTTATTTATCTCTTCTAAGAAGGAAATGCCTTGGATCTGAGAATACGAATGTAAAGCAGCTTTACATTTGCGTCGGATCGGATTTTAAAAGCTCGAGATTTTGATAATAGCGCATGAGATCGCGGGCGCGAGCAGCGTCTTCAAAGCGGAGTTCTTTAGAAGCGAGCCGCATATTCGCTTCACATTCGCGAATTTTAGATTCCAAATTGGGAATATCTAAACGCGAAGGCTGTTTAGGCTCTGGAATTTCAGCTGCAATGCCAAATGTCTCTTCAATGGACGAAATTTGCTCGCGTTTGACGGAACGGGGCTCGATGTTGTGCTCGGTATTATAAGCCTTTTGGAGACGTCGACGTTCTGACGTGATCGCAAGAGTCTTCTGAATTGCATTAGTCTGTTTATCGGCGTACATGATGACGCGACCGCGAATATTGCGGGAAGCTCTGCCACAAGTTTGAATGAGCGCCGTTTCAGAGCGCAAAAATCCCTCTTTGTCGGCGTCGAGAATCATCACAAGAGAAACCTCGGGGATGTCGAGACCTTCGCGCAAGAGGTTGATGCCAACGAGGACATCAAACTGACCAAGCCTTAGGGATTTAATGATTTGCATTCGCTCAAGAGTGTCGATGTCGGAGTGTATGTATTTCGCTTTTACGCCAATTTCATTGAGGTATTTGGAGAGATCTTCCGACAATTTTTTCGTCAGCGTCGTGACGAGAATGCGCCCTCCTTGCTCTGTTTCGAGGCGAATTTCTTCCAGACAATCATCCACTTGACCGGTAGCGGGACGAACGGTGATTTCTGGATCGAGAAGGCCGGTAGGGCGGATGATTTGCTGGACGATGTCTCCTTCTGCTTGCTCGATTTCCCACTGACCTGGAGTCGCGGACACATAGATGACTTGCCGAAACTTGGCATGCGTCTCTTCGAATTTAAGAGGCCGATTATCGAATGCGGAAGGGAGTCGAAAGCCAAATTCAATCAGAGCTTGTTTGCGCGAGCGATCGCCATTGTACATGGCGTGAAGTTGAGGAAGCGTTTGATGCGATTCATCAATGAAAAAAAGATAGTCTTCTGGGAAATAATCAAGAAGACAGGGAGGAGGCTGTCCACTAAGCCGCTTGGAAAAATGGCGAGAATAATTTTCAACGCCCTTGCAATATCCAATTTCGCGAATCATCTCGAGATCGTAGCGAGTTCGCTCTTTAATGCGCTGCGCTTCAACCAGGCGATTTTCTTTTTCGTAATAGGCGATGCGTTCTTGGAGTTCGGCGCGAATTGTAGTGATGGCATCGTAGCGGATATGTTCAGGCGTAACATAGTGAGAACCTGGGAAAATCGTGATTTTTTCTAATCGCTGACGCACTTTCCCGGTGAGCGGATCTATTTCAGAAATGCGTTCGATTTCATCGCCAAAAAATTCAATGCGATACGCGAGATCATCTTCATAAGCAGGGACGATTTCGAGGACGTCGCCTCTCGCGCGGAAAGTAGCTCGCATCAAATCGTAATCCGAGCGCTCGTAATGAAGTTCGACCAGATGGAGAAGCACATCATCGCGGCGAACCGCCTTGCCCACCGAAAGATTGAGAAGCATTTGGCTGTAATATTCGGGAGTTCCCAGGCCGTAGATGCAAGAAACAGAGGCGACGATGATCACATCTGAGCGCTCGATGAGAGAACGGGTAGCGCTGAGGCGCATTTTTTCAATCCGATCATTGATGGCGAGGTCTTTTTCGATATACGTGTCTGTGCGCGCAATGTAAGCTTCCGGCTGATAATAATCGTAATAGGAAACAAAGTATTCAACCGCGTTGTCTGGGAAAAAACCTTTGAATTCTTGATACAGCTGCCCCGCTAATGTCTTGTTGTGTGCGAGAATCAGCGCCGGTTTTTGAGTGCGTTCAATGACATTCGCCATTGTAAAGGTTTTCCCCGAGCCGGTGATGCCAAGAAGAACTTGCGTTTTTTTGCCGTGCAGGAGCCCTTCTGTAAGCCGGTCTATCGCCTGTGCTTGGTCACCAGCAGGTTGGAAATCAGACTTCAGTTTAAACATCATCTGCCCCCCGGATGCACTTGCACAATCCGATCTCCTAGCGCCCGAATCCATTCCTGACAAGCCATATAGACATATTTTTGTTTTCGATAAGCCTCCATTTTACTCCATCCGCCAGTATTTACCCACTTTAACGGGCGGATTTGGGCTTGATTTGTTCGCAGCAGCGCAAAATTAAAATAAATTTCATACTCAGAAAGGGGGGATAATGGCTCCTCGGGGTCGATGCAGCGACAGAACGCTTTCCAAGGTTCACATCCATGTTGAGAGGAAATCATGCCAAACAGATCGTCGAGGATAGGCCGCTGGAATAGCATGTAGTGGCAAATGCCCGAATACCCGGGATACACGCGGCGCAGTTCTGGCAACAAACGGGCTGCATGCTTGAAGTAGGGTTCGTAATATTCATTCCCCACATTGAAAAAGGGTTCCCCCTTCTCATTCATAAATCGGACGGGATTGAGAAAAATCACATCGGCATCGAGCACTAGAACATTGGATGAAATACCTGGGATTGCGAACGGGGCATAGAGTTTTAAAAATTGTTGAAAAATCCAGCCCATTCTCGTCTGCAGTCGATCGGAGACAATTTCCCGAGTCAGATCGCTCATAGAAAATGGGTACTCAAGCTCGTTGAACCACTCCGCCTGCTCAGTCAAGGGCTCTCTAGAAATGACAATCACGCGCCGAACATTAGCGCCATTGCGGCGAATCCCCTCAATGCACGCTTCCAAAGTGACAGCGTCTTTTGGCGCGCAAGGAATGATGACGTCAATAGGCTCCGGAGAAAATACATAGGCGACCTTGGGAAAGTCCGCAAAAAGCGGAACTGCAAGAATCAATAACAGCCAAATTCTTAACAAATCATTATGCTTTTTGCATTTTTTGTTCTTGGCGAATTTCTGCACCTAACCGACCTAATTCGTATCCATTGAAATCGACAAATTTAAAGAATCGCTCGAAAGCTGGCAAAGTTCGGCTGACCTGAGAAGCCATTTCTTGAGCAATGAGGCGATAGGTAGGGTGGCCGGCCGCCTGAGAGCGGAGCTCGCAAAGCCATTGCAGCGCGCGCAGATTTACATGAAAATACCAGCGGATATTGTAAGCCATGGGCACCACGTACTGGGCCTCTTCTGGAAGTTCGGAGGCAATTGCATCAAAAGCTTTTTTGGCTTTTCCCATTGCTCCAGCATACTCCGCTTCGAGTTCAGTCCCGACGATTTCGGGAGGAGTGTAGTACCCAAAATCGCAGGAAAGAGCCTGCCTTTCTTGCGTCAACATACGGTGTCGATGAAGATCTCTATAAACGCCAAAATCGGCTAAAATTTCAAATGTAAAGCCAGCGTGTTCTAAAGCGCGCGGCGACTTATGGCGCCTATTTTCGCGAGACGAACAAGCGGCATCGAGAATTCTGGACAGCTCCTCTTCAGAGATGGCTTTACAATAGTTTTGAAGCTCTAAAAGCCCCGACGACGAGCAGTTAAACAACAGAGCTCCTGCCACTTTGGCTGGAGCCTCCGGATCAAAGTGAATCAACCGAACACCGGGCTTAGAAAAAGGCTCAATTTGAGATGCATGTCGCTGTGAAAACTCCCGAATTTCGGTTTGTAGCGTCTCGCTAAATTTCGCAAAGGCCTGATAATGCTTATGAGCTGGATCTGAACGCCGAATGAAAGAGGGAATCACTTTAGCAAGTTCTTGGTACGATTTTTTCCCAATTTCCTGCATTTCAGCCAAATTGTGGCTGTTTAATTTTTGAATGAGGCTTTCATAAAAACGGCCATTGCCAAAGACTCCCATATTGGTCAAAGTACCTGCAGGCAGAAGCCCTCGCAGACAATCGAGAACTTTGGCGCGAAGAGCAGCGGTATAAGCGCCTTTTGAAATCGCCAGTTCCTTAGGAAATCCTTGCTCGATCTTTTCCGTTAGAGGCGGAATCAATTTCCCATAGGTTTCAAAGAGGTCATTGCACGTTTCGAGAAACAAATCTCGATAAGCAGAAGTCATCAATACCGGTTCGCGATAAAAAAGGTATTGACCGTTTACTTTTTGATCGAAGTAAATGTAGCGTGTCGATTTTTCTAGTGGCGACCCGCCAATCCGACAATCTTCGATGACTTTGGCAGCCAGCATTGAAATGTGTTCGATTGCAAGATGCGCCCCGCCAAGTTCGCCAATCGAATCATCTCCATATCCGTCGAGAATTCGATCATAAAAACTTTGCGCCTTCTGAATGGCCATGATTTGATCTGGAGACGCCTCATTCTCCTGTTGCTTTCCAGCAATGGAGGAAAAAGCAGTATCCTCATTCAAAATGAAGTCCTTCAAAAGCAGCGCGCGAAGACCTAATGTCGATCTCGAATAGCGGGAAAAGAGCGCCCCTTTAATCACCTCGGGAAGATTGCGAAGAACAAAAATGGGCCCCGTTCTATTCGTGACAAATTGGTCGAGAATCTTTAATTGATTTTCTGAAAACTCTTCATAGCCTTGCAACATAGTTACTCCCTTGAAGAAAGGGTGCCAGAAGCGAAGACGCTTTTCAAATGTTTTTGTAAAGCCAGCCAATGTAAAGCGGCTTTACATTGAACTCATGGAGAGGGGGCTGGGGCAATATAAATCTGTCCCTCATCAAAATCGAGGAACACGAGATGCTCCTTAAAAAATTCCATGCCCAGTATCGCTTCGAGGTGAATCGGGAGATTGATTGGAAATCGATGAAACTCCATTTTTCCAAAATCAACATCTCCTATTTTGAAGTCTACAAACTTCAAAGCATTGTCCGGCTCCCAAACTACCTGTTCAATGGTTTTCCCTTGTTCAAGCTCTGTATTTAAAATATTCCATGTCGATCCAGTATCTAGCACGCAAAGCAAAGGCCCATTTGGCGTTATAGCATTGAATTCAACTAAACCTCTTTCTGAAAGAAGGGGTGTTTTGACAAAGGTCCCTGCAGGATAGCCTTGCTTTTCTAACGTGGCAAAACTATCGCAACCTGCAATTTTAGAATTTTTTAAATCTAGGAATAGATTGCTTCTACAAAATAATTCCCAACCAGCTTTTCCTTTAATCTCAGGATCAAAAGAGCGCTCATGTCCTTCTTTTACAATAGAAGAGTGCTGAGAAAGCTCTCCGGCATCTTCTTGTGCAATAAGTCTATAAAACGTCATGCGTCCCATTTTAATTTCTGGAATTGCATAAAGTTTCGTTTCAGCTTCATGACCCCGAAATCCATACATTGTCTTCGAACTGAGATATTTTATTTCCGGGATTTGAACCAAAAATTCGCTACAAAATTCTAAATCTCCTCTAAAACCCAAATCAAGTTCCAGAGATACTCTCTTACCGCCAATTTGAATGGGAATACAAGGAAGATCAGCGGCGGTAAATTTCGTAACAGAAACAACTTCAAAATAGGGAGCATTCTTAGCTTTATCCTGCTGTGATTTTGTAGGAAGCTCCTCCCGATGAAATTTGGAAAGTCCAAAATACGAAATAATCGAAATTCCCAATAAACAAACTAAGAGGAGCAACCATTTTTTTTTCATTTACTTTCTATCTTCTTTATCTTCTTTATGTCCTGCAGAAACTTGTGCGCTACCCTCTCCATTACTCTTGTGATCAACATCCACTTTGTAATAATTTCCATAATTATCTTCATACCTTCCAGAACCTCCCACTTTTACTTCGGGCCCTTCTTTACCTCCCCATTCTACATTTACTCTTAATTCACCACTTCCTTCTCCCATAGGATTGACAATCTTTCCCTGAATAAACTCTCGAACTTTCTGAACGAGCTCCTCTCCTTTAGGATTTGAATGATACTTTTCATTGAATCCGTAGAGTGAATCTACTTCATCATATCCATCACCTACTCCGTCTAGTCCAACAGTCATATGAACCTCCTCTTTTGTAAAGGGTGTTAGTAAAAAGGCTTTAGATTTTAAATATTGGATTCGCAAAGTCAAGAAAATTCTCTGCCCTTAAAAATTCCAGCGGCCTATTCTTTGAAAACCAAAAACAGGTATTCCATGCTGTCCATGCCCATACGCTTAAGAAGAAACCGTCGCACAGAAGCGATTCGCAATATGGTGCAAGAAACAGAGCTGAATGCAGCCGATCTCATTGCTCCGTTTTTTGTGATCGAGGGGGAAAATCGCTCTCAACCAATCCATTCTTTGCCCGGAATTGAGCGGCTGTCCATCGATCGGCTTCTTGTAAAAATCGAGGAGCTTCATCGCAAAGGAATTCAGTCGGTTGCTCTGTTCCCTGTTCTGGAAAACCATTTGCGAACAGAGGGAGCGCAAGAGGCTTGGAATCCCGATGGGCTCATTCCAAGAACTATTCGCAGGATCAAGAAGCACATTCCTTCTATTTGCGTGATCGCCGACGTCGCTCTTGATCCCTATACGTCTCATGGACACGATGGCCTAGTGAATGAGCGAAAAGAAATCGTCAACGACGAAACAATTCACTGCTTAGTAAAAATGGCGCTGATGCAAGCCGAAGCTGGTGTCGATTTTGTCGCTCCAAGCGATATGATGGATGGTCGCATCAAGGCCATTCGAGATGCGTTAGATCGCGCCGGACACAACCAAGTTGGTCTTTTGGCGTATAGCGCCAAGTACGCTTCTTCTTTGTATGCTCCGTTTCGCGAGGCGCTCGATGTGCGCTTGCAGTTCGGCGACAAAAAAACTTATCAGCTAAACCCAGCGAATGTGCGAGAAGCTCTGTTAGAAGCAAAACTCGATGAAGAAGAGGGGGCCGATATTCTGCTTGTAAAGCCAGCGCTTTTTTACCTGGATGTCATCGCTCGCCTACGCCAACAAACGCATCGCCCCATCGCGGCGTATCACGTCAGCGGCGAGTATGCAATGGTCTTGGCCGCAAGCCAATTGGGCTACCTCGATCCAGTAAAAGTCTTTCTGGAGGCGCTGCTCAGCATCAAACGGGCCGGCGCAGATTTCATCTTTACCTACGCTGTTGACTTTGTTCTGCCGCACATGTAAAGCGGCTTTACATTTGACGTAATGTCTAGTTAAGCAATGGGTTAGGATTGTATCTTTCGTAGTAGATCGTTTGGTATAGCTGCTTTCCAGAGGCTGCGCGCTGTCCGCAATCTCGTAGCCAAGCCGCCATCGAATAGCCGACGCGCGTCCGACTTGATTTATTCAGGAAGAAGTCGAGCGGCATGGTAATCGAGAAGCCTTTGTCATAGTAGCGATGGCCGTTTATGACGTCATTAGCATTGGTAAATGTATACCAAACTCCTACTCTAAGCCCGCTGGGGAACATCCGATTTACATCGAGGCGCAATCCTTTGTCAAACGCAAGAAATTGACCAGCCGTCACCTTAAAATCGAGATGAAATGGTTTGTATTCATAATACAGATCTACAAAATATTGGAGGCCTGTGTAGTGAAAGTGTTGATATCCTTTGGGAGTCAACTTTCGAACTCCCTGAAATCCAAGACCAAAATAATCGCGTTTGCGCAATCCCGCCATTTCAAATCCAAGCGCCCAATTGCTATTGACTGGATAATACAGTGCTTCGCATGCAATGCCGGCATACGCTATCTCAAAATAACCCAGAGCTAACCTCGAAAACCACCCTCTTCCCATATTCCAGCTTTTTTGGATAAACGCTTGTTCGAGATGGAAAGAATTAGATTGGTTATAGCGAAGAGTATCCGTTCGAACGTTAATGATCTTCGAGGGATTGAGGGTATCTCTATCACTGATGTTTTGCGTGCTTGAGCTCAAGGACCACGTTGTAATGAGAGAATAATAAAACTGATCAAAGAGATATCCTTCCGGGCCTAGAGCAACACCCACTTCATATTTGAATTTGCCTCGACTGCTGCCAAAAAAAGTGGAGAGCCATGGACGAAATGTCAAAATCCAAATCTGTTTTTTGCGCCGATAGAGCAGGTATGATTCGTATTCTTTTTTTTGTTTCGATATTTCGCGCAAGGGAGCGATGATGCGGAACTCATCGTCTCCTATTTTGTCTTCCGCATAGCGTTTTAAATCTTCGGTTCGAAATCGATACTCATGAACAAGAACTCCATCTGCTTCAATCACTGCTGTGATATTCTGCACATTCTTTGGCATGAGCGCTCCCAAAACTCGCTCCAGTCGAGTGCGCACCTTCTCTTCTTGCCAATAACGAATGTTAATAATCTTTAACCAAAGCCGATTGTTACCGTCTTTTTCAGGCACTAAGCGAACAGAATACAAATCGAGTCCCTGCTCTTTAAATGCAAAGGCGAGTTCTTGCGCTAATTCTTCTCGCGAGCGCAGTATTCCTAACGGCTCTCGGTCGATCGGCGCTGTGTAATCCGGTGGATCATATGTTTTAGGCAGCCACCCATTGCTTTGTCCCAAATTATAATTCAAGGCAATGCTGCTAGCCCAATTCTCTCCTCGAATAGAGCTCACAGATGCCCGGAAATTGTTCAGAAAATTGAACTGTAGGCCGGCGTTAATCCGGCTTTTGACTGTTCGGCCACTGACATGTTCATGGGTATGGTACTTATAATTATTGGCGTCATATTCGGCGACTAGAGACAGCCCTTTCCAAAAATATTTCGAATGGCGCAAGGGAGACCAGGCCAAAGCGCCAAACAACCCATGAATCCGGCCAAGCCCCCAACCTAGAGTCGCCTCGAGATCCCAAGGAAGAATTTCCTTGGTCGCTACTGCATAAAAAGATTTGAATCGACAAGTTCCTAAAAAATCATTCATACCCAATGCGAAGTCTGGGAAAAATGAATCGCCTTCTTTTCTCTGAAGCAAGACAACTTTCACATTCGCAGCTCGATCCGCCTCATCGCCAAATCCCAAATGGCCAAACGTGCTGTCCATCACTCCGTGATAAATCCAGTAATTGCCTGTTGTCTCCAGCTGGTCGAAAAATTGAAATCCTAAATTCCAAATCCGGTAGGGAGGCAGATACGAAAATCCAAAACTAAGGGTGCCGGCATCGTAGGTGCGAGCTGAAGGCATCGTAAAATAGCCCCCCTGTAACTGATAATTGACAAGCAGAGGGAGTTTATCTTTCAACTGATGATTGATCGTATGAACTGTCTCTAAATCGCGAAAAAGCTGCTCCGTAGTCGGATCAAGGCCCACGCCTTGGGCGATCGCAAGCGCAGGGGAGAGGAATAAAAGAGCGAGGAACCGTTTCATTGGGCAAGAAGAGAGCGTATGGAGCCTGCTCTTTTCTTGCAAGTTGCTGTTTCATTGAAGATTAATTCTTTTCATTCTATACTCTCTCTAGAGTTCTTAAAAAAAGTTTAACAATTAGAGTACCGGAAATGGCTTACCTGAAAGATTTTCGAGAGAGAATCAACAATAATGACTATCCCGGATTTTTAAAAATTTGGGAAGAATACTGCTACGGTGATCAACCTGATGGCGAGGAAATGATCGCTGTATTAGAAAGTGTCAAAGCCTCCGAATTAGCAAAACCTTTCGGCGTTCACGTAGAGCGAATTTTAACTCTCTGGCGAGAGCTCAAAGACCTGGAACAAGCTCACGGCGTTCTCCGTCTGGTTTTCGATTTACAGACTTCTAACAACGAGGAACTCGCTAATCTCGCTACCGAATATTTAAAAAATCGACATGCTGAAGATCCTCTTTTAAATGAAAAACTCCGTCTAGTCGGCTTGCGCAATCGAGAAAAATTTCAATCCTCTATCCGTAATTTTGAGCTGCTGACGCATTTCCAAAAAGGCAATTTTGTATTCCACACAGCAGGATGGGGGACCGGGGAAATTCTCGATGTATCTCTTGTGCGCGAAGAAGTCTCTATCGAATTTGAATATGTGCTCGGACCGCAACATTTCTCTTTTGAAAAAGCGTTTAAAACACTTCTTCCTTTGCCCAAGGATCATTTTTATTCTCGCCGATTTGGCAATCCTGATGAATTAGAGAAAGAAGCCCGAGCAAATCCCGGCGAACTCATGAAGCTGCTTTTGCGGGATCTCGGGCCCAAAACCGCAGCTGAAATCAAAGAAGAAGTCTGCGATCTCATAATTCCAATTCCGGACTGGAATCGCTGGTGGCAAACAGCGCGCGCCAAAATCAAAAAAGATACGAAAATCGAATCTCCTAAAGAATTAAAAGATCCTTTCCGCCTTCGCAAAGAAGAGGTTCCTCATGAAGTGGCTCTTCATACTGCCTTGGAAGCAAAACCAAGCGTCCAGGCAACCATTCAAATGATCTATACCTTTCTTCGCGATTTTCCAGAAACCCTAAAAAATCAAGAGTTTAAGTCATCTTTGGAAGTTCGGCTAAAAGACCTCTTAACGCAAGAACAGCTCAATAATAGCCAAACACTTCAAATTCTTTTTTTCTTGGATGATCTCCACATTTCAACCGCCTCCGCGCAAATTAGTGAACTGATTCAGCAAATGAATTTGATTCCCGATGTCATTCGCTCGATAGAAGTAGTAGCATTTCAAAAACGAGCCCTTCAACAAGTGCGAAAACTGCGTCAAAACTGGAAAGAGGTGTATTTAGATTTAATCTTTACTGTAGATCAAAATTTACTTCGCGATTTTTTGTTGAGCGAACTCGACACTCCTGAGACAAAAGATGACCTCAAGAAAAAATTAAATACTCTTTTGATGCATCCTATTTCATATCCTGAAGTATTTGCTTGGTATTTTCAAAAAATCATCCCCCCTAAATCAAAGCTGCCATTTTCCACCCCTGATGGGAAAAATGATTTTTTTGAAGGGTTGTTAATTTTATTAGACTATCTAGAGCAAAAACCTCAACATCGCGATTTAGCCAAAAAAATTCTCTCTTTCATTACAGCCGACCGATACAAAATCGTTCGCGATATCATGCAACATTCAAATCAAGAGGAAGTGAAGGAATATCTTCTTTTGGCGACCAAGTGCGATTCGATGACCGATCACGACATCAAAATCTTGCATTCGCTTGCTGAAGTGGTTCACCCAACTCTTTCTCAACTGCGAAAAGGCAAAGATCGCCCAGCCGTTGAAGAAACCATCTTCTGGACTACGCAAGAAGGCTATCAAAAAACCCAGCAGAGAATTCAACAAATCGCTACGTTCGAAACTGTTCATAATGCAAAAGAAATCGAAACAGCAAGAGCACATGGCGATTTGCGAGAGAATGCTGAATTTAAAGCAGTCTTAGAACGCCGCGATCGCTTGCAATCAGAATTGAAGTTCCTGTCCGATCAGATCTCACGCGCGCGAATTCTCACCCCAGAAGATGTATTGACCGACGAGGTGAGTATCGGCACTGTCGTCCATTGCCGCGACTCAAAAGGAGAGCATCTTCGTTATACTCTGCTCGGCCCTTGGGAAGCGGATCCTGAAGAGCGAATTCTCTCCTTCCAATCAAAGTTAGGTCAAACGATGAAAGGAAAAACCGTTGGAGAAAAATTTGAATTTCAAGGCGACACATTTACGGTCACCGACATCAATAATTACTTTGAACAGAAACGGTAGATCTTTTATTGTATACATGAACTTATGAATCAAAAAACTAGGCAACCTCCTGCGCGAATCGATCTCGTCATTGCCAGCACGAATATGCATAAAATTCGCGAATTTAAGGCCATGCTTAAACCTTTTCCTCGCTTTGATTTGCGCAGCCTTCTCGATTTTCCCGATTATACTCCTCCTCCAGAAACAGGAGCCTCGTTCGAGGAAAACGCCATCCTGAAAGCAACCCATGCTGCCGCTGCTTTAAACCGCTGGGTGTTAGCCGACGATTCAGGCCTTGTGGTTCCTGCGCTTGGAGGAATCCCCGGGATTCTTTCGGCTCGCTATGCCGGCAATGACGCGACCGATGCCGATAATCGAAAGAAACTTCTCGAGGCCATGCAGCATCTTTTAGAAGAAGACAGAACCGCTTATTATGAATGCTGTATTGCGGTTGCAGCTCCCGCAGGCCTTAAAAAGTGCTGTTGCAGCACTTGTGAAGGCTCTCTCCTTTCCCAAGAAAAAGGCGGCAGCGGGTTCGGCTACGATCCTCTTTTTATCAAGCAGGGCTATAGCAAAACATTTGCCGAACTCGAAGAGACGACGAAAAACCGCATTTCTCATCGCCGTAAAGCCCTCGATAAACTCCTCGTCTTTCTCGAATCAATTCCAGAATAATCTGTGTATTTTTTCATAGACGGCTACAATCTTCTCTTCACTTGTGGCGAAGAGGGCCGATCTCTGCAAAATCAGAGAGACCATTTAATCCAATGGATTCGCAGCGAATTCGGAAATATGAGGCTAAAAGGCGCGCTTGTTTTTGATGGTTCCCACCGAAGAGACGAAGAAAGCGGCCTCTCCTATCAAAATCCCTTAGAACTTGTCTATACGCCAAAAGGACAAAGCGCGGATGAATACATCATTGAGCAGCTCGAGCGGCTCAAAAATTGCAAATCGATCACCGTTGTAACGAATGATCAAGGATTGCGTAAAATAGCCGGAGCTTTAAAAGCGAATGTTCAATCAAACCGCTCTTTTCTGACCTGGCTCGCCAAGCGTTCCAAGCGCAAAAAAGGAAAGCTCCCTGTTATTCGAGAGACCTCTCAACAGATTGAGCGCCTGATAAAAATTTTTGAGGAGCGATTAAAACACGACCTAGAAGAGTAATCTTATTCGCCTGCGAGGGCGATGGCGAGTTCTTTAGAAAATTCCACTTCATGCCACGGAAATGTCTCAATTGCGCGTAAAGATTCGGCTGTAGACAGAGAGCGGTTGATTTGAATCCGAAGCGCTTTCACTCCTTCTAAACGCTTTAAATACCAACATCCAACGCGCCGCATGTCTAAAAGCGCCTGTCTTTCTGGCTGATAGCGAATGATTAAGTCAAAGTGCGAACAAAGAGCCTCTCGAAGATCTGCAACTGTGCGAGCAATTGGCATTTGCCCTTCTAAATAGCGCAAAATATCTTCAACAATCCAGGGCTGTCCCATCGCTCCTCGAGCGACCAACACAGCATCGCATCCTGTACTCTTCAACATGCGATCTGCGCTTTGGGCATCAAAAACATCTCCATTTCCAATCACTACTATATCGCGCGCAGCCTCTTTGCAAGCCCGAATGTATTCCCAATTGGCCGGCCCTTTATATCCCTGCTCTCGCGTGCGGCCATGAACTGTGATTGCTTTTGCCCCGGCAGATTCTGCAATCTTCGTAATTTCAGCTGCATTGATATGCGCCTCGTCCCATCCAGCTCGCACTTTCACAGTCACAGGAATTTTCACAGCTGAGACCATTTCCGAAAGAATTTCTCCGATTAGCTCCGGCATCTTTAACAGTCCAGAACCGCTTCCATCTTTAGTGACCTTATCGACGGGACACCCGCAATTGAGGTCGAGCACATCGAACCCTAAATCCTCGATGATCCTCGCCGCTGTCCCAGCAAGCTTTGGTTTGCTGCCGCAGAGTTGAGCTCCAATGGGATGCATATCGATTGTATAATCGAGAAGTCGATACGTGTGAGGATCGTGTCTCACCAACGCATCCATTTTGACCATTTCGCAATAGACCATGCCCGGTCTCCATCGGCAAGCCATTTGACGATAGGGAAGATCTGAGCATCCAGCTAATGGAGCAAATAAAATTTTATTAGGAAGAACGGACGAGCCGATAGAAAATTTTTTCATGTCAATAACTGGAGAAGGATCATTTCCAGAATCCGCAGAGCAAAAAAGGCCAAAATCGGGCTAATATCGATCACCCCTCCAAGCGGGGGAAGAATCCGGCGAAACAGATTTAGATAAGGATCTGTGTAAAAAGACACAAAACGGATCAATGTATGATATTGCCAAGCTGGAAACCATGAAACGACGATGCGAATGAATAAAAGGATCGTATAGCAATAAAAAAGCAGGTGAACGACATCCGCTAAATACTGTTTCATAGGCATTCATAATAAACGGTAAGAGGATTTGACTCAATGAACCTCGAAGGAAAATAGGCCGGAGGGTTACAATGAATGGCTATGCAAATCCTAGGCCTTTACGACGACCGCCCTTATATTCGGGTTGCAGTTCTTGAAACCAATGGGAAAAAATCGGACGTCCGATCGCTTAAGTCATTCATTCCCAATTCTTTCCAAAATGTAAAGCAGCTTTACATTTGGGGGTGGAAGGGGACTCTAGTCACGGGGATTAGCACCTTAGTTAGAACCCTAGATTTCAAGATCTCTTCCCCCCGCCTCATTGAAAAAGGCCTTCCTTTCCAGGTCGAATCCCTTACTCACATGCCTGCCGAAGACCTTATCTATGCCTCTCAAACCCACTCCAATGAAAAGGGGTCTGAGGCTACGATTTTCCTCTCTCAAAAGACGGCTTTACAAGCTCATTTGGAAAGATGGAAAGAGTTTTCTTTAGAGCCCGATCTTGTTACAGCAATTCCTCAAGCGCTTGTTTCTTTTGCTCGCTTCCGGTGCCCAGAACTACCTTCCGTTTTTCTAGTTCATTTAGGTTCACAAGAGTGGACCTGCACCTGGATGGAGGAGGGAAAAGTCAAAAAAGTATTCGTGCTTGCGGAGGGAATCGAAGTTCTTTTTTCCGCTCTCTGGGAAGATCGAAAAAAAGTTTTATTTCAAAAAG
>Ga0209542_10004258_pt1 | contig 29592 bp, 42 predicted proteins | sample RifCSPhighO2_01_FD_184028 | JGI IMG/M metagenome (GOLD analysis project Ga0209542, IMG submission 184028) | Soil microbial communities from Rifle, Colorado - Rifle CSP2_plank highO2_0.1 (SPAdes) (version 2) | ecosystem: Environmental > Terrestrial > Deep subsurface > Rock core/Sediment ... | reverse complement strand
AGCTTCTATTTCTGTTTCTCTTAACATAAGAATATCTTTTAATTTTACAGGACCTTTGACATTTCTTCTAAGAATCTTATTCTTATCCCTGCCATCTAAAATCTTGCATCTCACTTGGGTTGCTTCCCCTCTTGCTCCAGTTCTTGTTATTATCTCTTCAACTATTGCTGGAACAGCATTAGTGAATATAGTCTTTATTTCATCAGTCTTTGTTTCTCCTTTAGAGTCTTCTTGTTTTCTTTTATTGAATTTTTGTGGCATTTTATTTGTTTATTTTACTAAGAACTTCTTTTAGTTGATCTTTTGCTTCTCCTTCACTTATTACTGCGATGCATGATGCAGGTCTTTGTAACCCCGCTGCTGTTCCTAATTCGTCTCTCTTATCAACATTAACACAAGGGATTTCTTTTTCCTTGCATAATGGCTCAAGATGCATCGTTACCTCAGGAGGATTAACATCTTTTGCTACAACAACTAATTTTGCTATTCCCCTTTCTATAGCCTTAGTAGCCTCATTAGTTCCTTTCTTTATTTTTCCAGTTGTCTTGGCTATCTCGATAACCTCGAAAACTCTGTCCTGTAATTCTTTTGAAATATCCATTTTTTACCTCGTATCATTGGTTAATTATCTCTCTATCTAAAAAACCCTTTTTAAATTTTTCTTATTAACATTTCATCTTAAAATTTACTCGATTTAGTCTTATTTCTAAAAAACGAAACATTTAAATATGAAAAAAACAGCTTAAATAACAGTTAAATACATCATATTTTGATAGTATTTAAAAAGTAATGTTGAGAAACATTACTTAATAATTTCAACAAAAATAGACTTTATGTTTATTTCCCGGTTGAAATTATCAATAGACTAATTCTAGGGTTTGTAGGAAGATATAATCTCTAGAGTCAGCTCTATATCATGGAGGAAAAATGGCAAGAAAAAATGCTAGAAAAGTTGCTAAGAAAGCAACAAAGAAAAAGAGCGTTAAGAGAAAAGCTAAGAGAAGATAATTTTTTTAGCAATTCTTTGGGAGCTTTACGCTCCCATCTTTTCTCAAAAGTTTTAAAGAGTGATATTTAATTTATAACATTATTTCTAAAATAAAACCGAATAAGCTTAGATAAAAATTTGTTTATTTTATAGAAATGTTTATATATAATATTTACTAAGATATAATAACAATAATTTATTAAAAAGGAGGTATATTAATGGCAAGAAACGCATTAGATTGGGTCGCTTTAGTTCTAGTAATTGTAGGAAGTATTAACTGGGGATTGGCTGCATTAGGATTTAATGTAGTTGAATTGGTCCTTGGATCAGGCCTATTAGCAAATATAGTATACTACTTAGTCGGATTATCTGGACTATACATGATATACTATATAACAAAAGAATAAATTTATTTTTTTATTTTTTTATTTTTTTCCTTGTAATATTAATTCGGAAGGTAATTTTACTATTAAACCTTTTTCTTTAAGTCTTCCCTCTATATCCTTAGCTAGCCCATAAACTAAATCGTATGACTCTGTTTCAGAAAGTATTTGGGTCTTATCATAAGCAATATAAGAGCATTTACCACAGGACAATATGATATTTCCCCTCCATCCAGGAACATCTTCACTTGGGTTAGTTGGATAAACATTAGTTAATATACTTACCAATCTTTCAGGTTCTTTTTTTGTTATTCTATCAATAAATTCATCTAAATCTCCCGGTATACCAAATATTTTATACATTAATGTCATTCCCCAAACCCTTATTTTACTATTTAAAAAACTATCGCAAAGCGAATGCTTTTTAAACCAAATTATAGTCTATAAAAAAATGATAAGGCAGCCAATTGTTGTTTTAGTAGGACATGTTGATCATGGAAAATCCAGCATCCTGGAAAGGATTAGGGAAATCTCTATTACAAAACATGAAGCAGGATTTATCACACAAAAAATATTTGCAATTGATGTTCCATTCGAAAACATAAGAAAGATATGTGGTAGTCTATTAGATCAATTAAAAATAAAGTTATCAATCCCGGGATTATTGATGATAGATACTCCTGGGCATGAGGCATTTACTAATTTAAGAAAAAGGGGAGGAAACTTAGCTGATATAGCAATACTTGTTATTGACATAAACGAGGGATTAAAGCCTCAGACAGTAGAAGCAATAGAGATATTAAAACAGTATAAAACCCCATTTGTAATTGCATTAAACAAAATTGATTTAATTCCTGGATGGAAATCCCAAAAGACTTTCTTGATAAATAATATCAATTCACAGCCTGATTCTGTAAAACAAAGATTAGACAATAAATTGTATGAAATATTAGGGCAGCTTTACAATCTCAATATAAAAACAGAAAGATTTGACAGAATAGAGGATTATACAAAACAGATAGCTATGATTCCATGTTCTGCAAAAACAACAGAGGGGTTTCCAGAACTTTTGATGGTCATAACCGGATTGGCACAAAGATATATGGAAGATTCTTTGAAGATAGAAGTCAAGGGGGATGCAAAGGGAACAATATTGGAAGTGAAGGATGAAAAGGGATTGGGAACAACGGTTGATGTTATAATCTATGATGGATTGTTAAAAGTAAATGACCAAATAATAATAGGTGGAATAGATGATTCAATAATTACAAAAGTAAGGTCATTGTTTATTCCTGAGAAAGGCAAATTAAAACAGATAAAAGAGATAAGTGCAGCATCTGCTGTAAAAATATATGCTCCTGGTTTAAATGATGCTGTAGCTGGAATGCCAATAAGGGTTGTCTCAAATGATAACATTGAGAAACTAAAAAAAGAGATACAAAAAGAGATACAGGAAGTAATTATGGAGACAGATAAGCAAGGAATAGTTCTAAAAGCAGATTCTCTTGGATCATTAGAGGCTTTAATCTCATTGTTGAAAGCCAGAGATGTAAAAATAAAAAAGGCATCTATCGGAAGCATCACAAAAAAGGATATATCTGATGCGTCTGCTGAAAAAAATCCATTAAACAAAGTAATACTTGCATTCAATGTAAAATCAGAGATAAAATCAGATATAAAAATAATCAGCAGCAATATAATCTATAAGATCATAGATGAGTTCCAATTATGGATCGATAACACAAAGAAATCATTGGAAGCAAAAGAGCTTGAAAATCTTGTAAGGCCTTGCAAGATTGAGATTATGAAGGGTTATGTATTCAGGCAAAGCAATCCGGCTATTGTGGGGGCTGATATTTTAATTGGAACATTAAAGACAAACACCCCATTAATGAAGAACGGAAAACAAGTTGCTGTTGTTAAAAGCATACAGTATGAAAAAGAAAATATAAATGAGGTTAATTCAGGAAAACAAGTTGCTGTGTCCATACCAAATGTAATTATTGGTAGACAAATTAATGAGGGGGATATATTGTATTCTGATATCCCTGAAAGAGATTTTATCCAGTTAAAAAAATTAACAAAATATTTAAATAGGGATGAGGTGGAGTTATTAAAGGAGATAGTACAAATAAAGAGAAAAGATAATCAGTTATGGGGGGTCTGATGGCAGAATTTAAGCTAGTTATAAATAATCCTAAAACAGGGAAAAGCTATTCTAAAATGATTAATGCTGATGTACTTGATAGTAAGAAAATAGGAGAGAAGATACAGGGAAATCCAATAGGATTGGATGGTTATGAACTTGAGATAACTGGAGGTTCTGATAAGGCTGGATTTCCTATGAGATATGATCTTAACACTAGTGTTAGAAAAAGAATTTTATTATCAAAGGGCCCCGGAGTAAACATAAAGAAAAAAGGAATAAGGAAAAGAAAGACAATAAGGGGAGCAATAATAACTTCAAGTATAGCACAAGTTAATCTTAAAATAGTAAAGGAAGGAACAAAAAAGATTGAAGAGATATTCAATGTAAAGAGTGATGATAAAAATGAAGTACAAAGCTAGGAGCATAGTTGTCGGAAGGATGAAAAGGGACGAAAAAGATAAAGAGAAGGATGACATGTTTAGGCCTTGCTTTATCGCTTTATATGATTTTAATGATCCACACCTAAAAGCAGAGCCGCCAAAACAGATTCTTGAATTCAAAAAAATAGATAAAGTTAATATTGACAGGTGTGCTATAAATTATCTATTGGCTGGAAATGATTTGGTAGTGAATGATTTGCAGTATGTTGAGGTAACTAAAAGAAGAAACCAGTTATTCCTCAACGGAAAACAAATGTCTAGATTCTAGTAAATTTTATTAATTTTATTGTATAGCTAATCATATGGATGAGATAACTGAACAGTTCATATATGATAAATTAGATTTTTATAAATGGAAGACTGTAAATGAGATTGATAAAGAGTTGACTAGGGATTTAGAAAAAAGTTTAATATGTTTAAATCAGATAAAAATAGCAATCTGCCTTGATAATTTATGCAAAGAAGGTTTTGCATATTCACAAGAAAGAGAAAGTGTTCCTGAGGATATTTTGAAAGCTAGGAATGGAATTCCACAGTATGAGTACATAAAAGTCAAAGTAAAAAATTCATTTTTATCATGGCTATCAAAATTTTTTTATAAATGAAATCTAAAATAAGTAAATCAGAAGAAGAATGGAAGAAAAAATTATCTCCAGAAGAGTTTCATATACTAAGAGAAAAAGGAACCGAGCATCCATTTACTGGAAAATATGTTAGATTTGACAAGAAAGGAAAATATGTTTGTGCTGCTTGCGGTAATGAATTATTTAGTTCAGAAACAAAATTTGATTCGCATTGCGGATGGCCTAGCTTTTATGATGCTAATAAAGAAGCTGTTAATCTCAATGATGATTTTAGCCATGGAATGCATAGGATAGAAGTGACATGCAGGAAATGCAACAGCCATCTTGGACATATATTTGATGACGGCCCAAAACCAACTGGAAAAAGATACTGCATTAATTCTATATCTTTAAAATTCAAAGACAATAAGTAATCTTCCAAATATAAAAAGATTTAAAAAACAACTTATTCTAGATTAGTCATGCCGAGAAAGAAGAAGGAAGTACAAGAACCAAAACAAGAAGATAAGAAGGAAAAGAAATCAACACCTAAACAACCTGAATTGAGCATTGGTTTGATAGGACATGTAGATCACGGAAAAACTACTTTAGTAAGCAGGATAACCGGAAAGTTTACTGATACTCATTCTGAAGAATTGAAAAGAGGAATAACAATAAGACTTGGATATGCTGATACTGAAGTTTATAAAATAAATGAAAAAGATTTCCCATACAGGACTAAAAATAATCTTCCAAAAGATGCAAAAGCCGAACTGATAAGAAAAATAAGTTTCATAGATGCTCCTGGACATGAGACACTGATGGCAACAATGCTTTCGGGAGCTGCAATAATGGATGCTGCATTATTATTGGTTGCTGCCAACGAGAAATGCCCCCAGCCGCAAACAAAAGAACATCTTATGGCACTTAATATAATCGGAATCAAAAATATAATAATTGTGCAGAATAAAATAGACATAGTAAATCCTGAAGAAGCAGAAGAAAATTTCAACCAAATAAAATCATTCATCAAGGGAACAATTGCAGAGAATGCACCAATAATTCCTGTATCTGCACAACAAAATATTAACATTGATGTTTTGACAACAGCAATACAAGAATATTTTCCTACACCAAAAAGAGATACAGACAAAGATCCTATAATGTTTGTTGCGAGGAGTTTTGATATCAACAAACCAGGAACAGAAATAGAAAGTTTGAATGGCGGTGTTTTAGGGGGATCATTGAAGCAGGGGAAATTAAAGGTAGGAGATAAAATAGAGATAAGACCTGGGTTAAGAGTAGAAAGAGAAGGAAAGGTATCTTGGCAGCCTTTACTAACTACAATAAGCTCGTTGAAGACCGGGGATTTGGATGTCAAAGAGGTTTATCCTGGTGGTTCTATTGGAGTATCGACGAAACTTGACCCGGGATTAGTAAAAGCAGATTCATTGATAGGAAGCGTTGTTGGATTAGAAGGGAAGATCCCAAATGTTTGGTATGAATTTAATTTAGAGCCGCATTTATTGGAAAGGGTTGTTGGTGCAAAGGATGAATTGGTTGTTGAGCCCATAAAAAAAGGTGAAACATTAATGCTTAATGTTAATTCTGCAGCCACGGTCGGGATTGTAACTGAATTAAGCAAGAATAAATTTCATGCAAAATTAAAAGTTCCGGTTTGTGCTAACAAAGAGGATAGAATCACTATATCAAGACTATTGGGAAGCAGATTCAGATTAATAGGATATGGAAAAATAATAAATTAATTTTTTTTTATATATGATTGTTTGTTATAACTCTTGCCAAACTTATAACCTTATCATCTTCATCTAGTCTCATTAATCTTACACCCTGTGTGTTTCTTCCAACTTTAGAAATATCTCTTGCTAACATTCTTATAATAATTCCATTTTTGCTTATTAGCATTATCTCATCTTCATCTTTTATTGTCTTTATACCAATGACATCTCCATTTCTTTCGCTGCATATGATATTCCTTACTCCTTTTCCACCCCTTCTTATCAATCTGTATTCTTCTATATCTGTTCTTTTTCCATAACCATTCTCTGTTACAGTCAATAATGAGCCATTAAATAATGCAACTTCAATTCCAACAACTTCATCATTAACCAATCTTATTCCCCTTACTCCTGAAGAATTTCTTCCGGATGACCTTACATCCATCTCATTAAAACGCATAGCTAATCCTTTTTTTGTTGCTATCATAAATTCCAATATTCCCGGGGTCAATCTTACTTGGACTAATTCATCATTGTCTTTTAGGTTTATTGCATTTATTCCAACTTTTCTTGGCTTGCTGTAATATTTCAGACTAGTCTTTTTTATTATTCCATTCTTTGTTACAAACAATAAATAATGCTGGTCATCAAAATTCGAGATTGGTAATATTGCACTTATTTTTTCGTCTTTTAAATTAAGAAGATTTACTATAGCTTTTCCCTTGGCATATCTTGTTGATTGGGGTATCATAAATGCCTTCAACCAATATACCCTTCCTTGGTTTGTAAAAAATAATAAATAATTATGATTCTGTGTTATGAATAAGTTTTGTATTGTGTCATCTTCTTTTGTTGTTGTTGCTATTACTCCTTTTCCACCCCTCCTCTGTTGTTTATATAATTCAAGAGGTGTTTGTTTTATATAGCCAGAATGAGTTACAGTTATTACAATATCTTCTTCTTTTATCAAGTCTTCATTCTCTATTATCAAATCCCCTTCAACAATATCTGTTCTTCTGTTATCTGAGTATTTATTTTTTAGGTCAATTAATTCATCTTTTATTATTGACAATATTCTTATGCTTGATACAAGGATTTCTTTTAATTCTTTTATAATCTTGATAAGCTCATTTATCTCATCCTTAATCTTATTCTGCTCCAAATTTGTAAGCCTTTGTAATCTCATCTCCAATATTGCATTGGATTGTATCTCTGTCAACTCAAATTTATTAATTAATGACACCCTTGCTGTTTCAGGATCCTTGCTTTCTTTTATTAATGATATAACATTGTCTATATTCTCAAGTGCTATCTGCAATCCCTCAAGGATATGCAATCTCTGCTCAGCTTTTTCGAGATCAAATTTAGTTCTTCTTACGATGACATTTTTTCTATGATCAATATAATGGTTTATTATCTCCTTGAGATTCATTAATTTTGGCTGGTTATCTATCAATGCTATTGAGATTATACCAAAGCTCATCTGCAGATTTGTAAATGAATATAATTGGTTGAGGATTAATTCAGGATTTGCTCCTTTTTTTGTTTCAATGACAATGGATATTCCAGATTTGTCACTTTCATCCCTTATATCTGTTATCCCCTCTATTCTCTTTTCTTTTACTAAAAAGGCTATATCTTCTATTAATGTTGATTTGTTAAGCTGATATGGAATCTCTGTAACCACAATCTTATTTTCTTTTATTTCTGTTTTTCCTCTTAAGATTATTTTTCCTCTTCCTGTTTTGTATGCATCAAGAATTCCAGATCTTCCGAGAATTATTCCACCAGTTGGAAAGTCAGGGCCCTTAATATAATTTGTAAGCTCATCTATTGTTATCTCTTTATTGTCTATTGTTGCTATTATTGCATCTATAACCTCGCTTATGTTGTGTGGAGGAATGTTTGTTGCCATTCCTACTGCAATTCCAGAAGAACCGTTTATCAATAGATTAGGAAGTTTCGCTGGAAGTATGACCGGCTCTTTTAAGCTATTGTCAAAATTTGGTATAAACTCTACTGTATTCTTATCAATATCCTCTAGTAACTCTTCAGCTATCCTTGATAATCTTGCTTCTGTATATCTGTAAGCAGCAGCCTCGAATTCTGTGCTTCCAAAATTACCATGACCACTTATCAAAGGATATCTCAATGAAAAATTCTGTGCCATTCTAACCAAAGAATCATAAACTGCCTGGTCACCATGGGGATGGTATTTACCTATAACAGAACCAACTGTTGTAGCACTTTTTCTAAAAGGCCTGTCATGCCTTAGATTATCCCTCAACATAGAATAAAGTATCCTTCTATGGACTGGCTTTAGTCCATCTCTTACATCTGGAAGTGCCCTGCCAATTATTACAGACATAGCATAATCTACATATGCCTCCTTCATCTCATTTTCAATTAATTTTGGCTTAATTTCTTCAGGCATTTTATAAAATAACTCCTAATTTTAAGAGATCTTTTTCAAGTTGTGCAACACTTTTGAATTGGATTATGTTAATTCCAAGCTTTTGTGCTGCCATTACATTGCTTTTTTCATCATCGATAAAAACAATTTGACTTGGGTCGCAACCACTCAATTTAATTGCTTCCTTGTATATTCCGTCATTGGGCTTCCTTATTCTGATTTTGTATGACAAGATGAAATCATCAAAATTTTTTATCAGATTCTTGTATTTTTTATTTATATAATTAAAATGAAGATCATTTATATTTGATAAGATTATTAATCTATAATCATTTTTCTTTAATTTTAAGATAAGATTATTTATTTTTTTGTCTGTTATCTCTGCTATGTTCCATAATGACTTGAACTTTTCATAGCTGATTTTACTGTCTACTTTATTGCATAATAATTCATAAAATTTATATGACGACATCCTTCCTTCATTAAATTTATTCGATAATCCATTTTTTTTATCAAATACTATACTATGTATCTCTTTCTTTGATAGCTTGGAATATTTCTGGAGCTTTTCACATCTTAACTCTTTATTTACATTAATCAATACTCCGCCAATGTCAAAAATGATTACTTTTATCATCTTATATATCTAGATTTTTTGCTTCCTTTGCGTAGTTTGCAATAAATTCCCTTCTTGATTCTACCTCTTCTCCCATTAGCACTCTAAACATCTCATCAGCAACCAATGCATCGTCTATTGTTATTCTTTTTAATACCCTATTATCTGTGCTCATTACAGTATCTCTTAATTCATCATCATCCATCTCTCCCAACCCTTTGAATCTTAATACTGTTACATTCTCTCTTCCAATGTTATTCAATAATTCTTCTAGTTCTTTATCATTTCTTATGTAATAGCTTTTCTTGTTTTTTATTACCCTGTATAACGGGGGTTGGGCTATGTACAAATGATTTCCTTCAATTAATCCAGGCATGAATCTGTAGAAGAATGTTAACAATAATGTTGAGATATGATTTCCATCTGAATCAGCATCAGTTAATATTACTATTTTATGATATCTTAATTTTTGGACATTGAATTCTTCTTTTATCCCTGTTCCTATCGCAATTATTAATGTGGATAATTCGTTATTCCTGAATACTTTGTCTATTCTTGCCTTCTCTACATTAAGGATTTTTCCCCTTATTGGAAGAATAGCCTGATATTTCCTCTCTCTGGCTGCAATTCCTGTTCCTGCCGCAGAATCTCCCTCTACTATAAACAACTCACATTTGCTCGGGTCTTTTTCTTGGCAATCAGCTAATTTTCCAGGAAGATTTCCTACATCTAAAGCTCCCTTTCTCCTTGTTAATTCACGAGCTTTTCTCGCAGCCTCTCTTGCCATTGCTGCACTTATGCTTTTATTGCATATTGATCTTGCAATGTTTGGATTTTCTTCAAAGAAGTTGCTTAGGTATTCATATACAGCGGAGCTTACTAACCCTTTGACATTTGAGTTTCCTAATTTTGTTTTTGTCTGTCCCTCAAACTGTGGATCTGGAACTTTGACAGAAATGACAGCAACTAATCCCTCCCTTACATCATCTCCTGTTAATTTTATATCTCCAAGATTATTCTTTCTTATATACTCATTAATGGATCTTGTTAATGCTGTTCTCCATCCTTCTTCATGTGTTCCGCCTTCTACTGTATTTATGTTATTACAAAAACTAAAAATGTTTGACTGATAAGAGTCATTATACTGCATCGCTATCTCTACATCTATCCCATTTTCTTTTCTTATATATATTGGCTCAGATAAAATATTCTTATTTTTGTTAAGATCCTTGACAAACTGTGTAATTCCACCATCAAAGAAGTAGTCTTTCCTTATATTTGTCCTTTCATCAGTTATTGTTATATACAATCCGGCATTTAAATATGCTAACTCCCTTAATTTCTTATTTAATATCTCAAAATCAAATTCAATGCTCTCAAAGATCTCATTATCCGGAAGAAATCTTATACTTGTTCCAGTACCTTCCGCTTTTCCTATAACTTTGACTTCATTTACTTTATCTCCCCTTTCATATCTTTGGAAATATAACTCATTATCTCTTTTTACTTTAACTTCAAGCCATTTTGACAATGCGTTTGTAACAGAAATCCCAACCCCATGCAATCCACCAGAAACCTTGTATGTCTTATGATCAAATTTTCCACCAGCATGCAACGTAGTCATTATTAATTCAACAGCTGGTTTTTTTTCTTCAGGATGGATATCAACAGGAATTCCCCTTCCATTATCCTCTACAGTTATTGAGCCATCTTTATGGATTATGACAATTATTTTGTTGCAGTATCCAGCCAAGACTTCATCAAGACTATTGTCTACTGCTTCCTGCACAATATGGTGTAGACCCCTAATAGAAGTATCCCCTATAAACATTCCAGGCCTTACCCTTACTGCCTGTAAATTCTTCAATACAGTAATACTGTCTGCTTTATATTCCATTTTAAGTATTTGTAACTAAATAGTGTGGTTTTCTTAGCCAAAAAATCACTAAGAATATGACTAAAAAGTCATGTTTAGTTTAAAAATCTTTCTGCCTCTGAAACCCCAAAATTTTAGGGAATTAGCGCCTAAATCCTTAAATTAATTTTCATTAAAGAAGAACATTTATAAAGGACTTTGGAAAGCATCAAATTTCATTGAAAAAAATAGTAAGCTTTATAAATGAAAAGTGGAAATTTTAGATAAATGGATAAAAAAATCATCCTTGATACAGACTTTTTATTGATGTCATTAAAGTTTAGGGTTGATTTGATTTCAGAGATTAATAGGGTTTGTGACTTTAATTATAAAATATGTATAATAGACAAAACCATTGACGAGCTTAAGAATAAGAAGTTTGAAAAATTAGCTTTAGGATTAATAAAGAGATTCGAAATAATAAATACAAAGAAGGATAAAATAGTTGATGATTTAATCCTTGAGCTTAAGGATGATAACATTATAGTGGCTACACAGGATAAGGAATTTAAGAAAAAGTTAAAAAGGGAGAAAATTCCAATTATCACAATAAGGCAAAAAAAATATCTGATGATTCAAAATGTTTTATGAAGTAGAAGTCAAAAGTCACATAAGGGTATCACCAGAACTATTTAATGATGATACCAATGAGGCAGTAATCCAGCAGTTGAATAAGCAATTTGAAGGATTTATCTCAAAAGATTTCGGATTTGTAATAGCTGTAAGTTCTGTTGTTAGGGTCGGAGATGGGGTAATAATTCCAGGAGACGGGGCAGCTTATTACGAAACAACATTCAAACTGTTTGCATACAAGCCAGAATTACAAGAAGTTGTTTTAGGAAAAGTTTTAGAGATTACAGACTTTGGAGCTTTCATAAACATTGGAGCTGTCGACGGAATGGTTCATGTATCCCAAACAATGGATGATTATGTTACATTTTCAAAATCAAATATCTTAACAGGAAGAGAGACAAAAAGATCATTGAAAGTAGGAGATAAATGCAGAGCAAGAATAATTGCATTATCATTTAAAGATCCTGCAAATCCAAAAATAGGTTTGACAATGAGGCAGCATATGCTTGGAAGCATTAAATGGATCGAGGAAGAATTAAAGAAAAAGGATGTTAAGAAAAAATGAGAAGGGTTTGTAAAAAATGCAGAATGTTTGTTGAAGGGAAAGTTTGCCCAGTCAATGATCCAGATTGTCCTACTGTAAAGCATAATCAGTATGCAACAAGCTGGCAAGGAAGGGTTAATATAATAGATGCTAATAAATCAGAGATAGCAAAAGCAATAAATGCAAAAGTCAAGGGAGAATATGCAATAAAAGTGAATTAAGATGGAATTAAAATTATTAAAAGAAACTGAAATGCCTTTATTGTCTAGGAAAAGAGTTAATTTTGATATAGAGTTTGAGGGAGCAACACCATCTGAAAAAGAAATTCTTACTAATGTAGCTAAGAAATTAAAAGTCAAAGAAGACCAGATATTCATAAGGCATATTTATCCAAAATATGGAGAGACAAGAGCCAAGGTTATAGTGCATTTATATGAAAGCCCGGAAAAACTAAAAGATATAGAGGAAATAAAGAAAAAGAAGAAGAAGGAAAATGGCAAGGAAGAAAAAAAAGAATAAATTAGCAAGCAAGAAATGGGTAAAGTATAAAGTTCAGGGATCTAGTTTAACAAAATCAAAGAGTTGTCCCAAGTGCGGCCCCGGAATATTCTTGGCAGAGCATAAGGACAGATTATTTTGTGGAATGTGCCATTACGTTGAAGTGAAAGGAAAATAAAAAAATGCTTAGATAGTTAGAAATAACTTTATTAATTTCTTGATTATTTTTTACTTATGAAACATAATTTAAAAATCACTTTAATACTTATCTTATTATTTCTTATTGCACAGCTCATTGGACTGTTTGTTGCAAGTAAATTTCTTACAGAACTTCCATATGGAATTGAGAAGCCAGACATAGAAGAGTCAACATCTTACATTCCAACGTTTCTGGCTATAATCATATTGACATTGTTTATTTACTTTTTACTTAAACTAAAATTATATTTTTTATGGAAAATATGGTTCCTATTAGCTGTTGTATTTTCATTATCAATATCATTCTCTTCATTTATTCCAGAAGTAATAGCATTTGTATTGGCATTAATATTAGCAATAATAAAAGTGTTCAAGCCAAATGTTTATGTTCATAATCTTACAGAAGTATTTATTTATGGGGCATTAGCTGCAGTGTTTGTTACAGTATTCAATATATTTTCTGTTTCCATATTATTAATCTTAATATCAATATATGATTATATTGCTGTATACAAGACAAAACATATGGTTGAACTGGCAAAATCCCAATCCAAGGCCAATATATTTGCTGGATTATACATCCCTTACAAAAAAGAGGTTGCTATACTTGGCGGGGGAGATATAGGATTTCCTTTATTATTTACAGCTGTTGTGTTGAAGAACTATGGAATTTATAGCTTAATAATAACATTCTCTGTTACAATAGCTCTTGGATTATTGCTATTTTACTCTAAAAAGAAGAAATACTATCCGGCTATGCCGGTATTAACCTTAGGCTGTTTCTTAGGATATCTTATGCTTCAGCTTCTTCAAGCCTAACATCAGTTATTCCTGCGTGCCTGATATCAAATTCAGTGCTTTCACAAATGCATTGGATAGCGTCTGGAACCTGATTTCCTTCATATATTGCTCCACAGTGTTTACAGATTAGATCTACCATATGACCCCCAATGAGAATATATATGCTCTTCTTATTTATAAACCTTTCGTGAAATACATTGTTAAGTAGTAACAAAATAATACTATTTATCTTTATATTCCATAGGAATTATTATGTCCCTTGTTACATTAAGAATAATTCCCGGAATGAAGTTTACGATATCAGCAACCAATGGGGTAAAATTCTCATCCATGAAACCCTTGGCTATAATGGGAACATTTCTCCCAAATAGTCTTGAGAAATCGGAGTTTAATGGATAGTAATTGACGAGCTTATTCATATCATCTACAGAAGGATAATTATTTGTGCTATCCCTTTCAAGATTTACAATTATTGGATATAATTTAGGCTTTTCTTTTTTATTTTCTCTTGCAACTATATAAACTTTCAATGACCCATTCTTTGTTATTTTTTCTTTATATCTTCTTATGTTGGATATCCCTGAAACTAAATCTTCTATATGGCAACCATCTAAAAGTGCTTCCTTTATATCAACATCATACTTTGTTTCAATATCATTATGCTCATTAGACTTTTTACCATCAATGAATGTTGCAACACCATATTCTAGATTATAGTTAATATTCGTATAAGAAACCCAATCATCATTAATCTTTAACATTAATGTAGCTTCTGGAATATTAATTTCTTCGTTTGTTACATTCCCTTTTGATGCATGTATTATTGTTTCTCTCGAGAAAAGAGTGTTTATCTTTATAACAACCTGTCCTTGATATTTTTTATCATCGGAATTATAATAAAATCCCACTGAACCATTCATCATGAATCCAATATCAAGAAATCCGGCTAATTTTGGAGTCACTTTAAATCTTAATTTTTGATTGTCTTTAATTTTAAACAAGTTAAAATAATAATTCTCATCAATCAAATCCTCTAATCTTACTTCTTTTACTTTAGAATTACTAAACTGATTTATGAATAAGGGAAGTCCCAAACCTAATTCCAGAAACTTTCTTCTTGAAATTACGCGCATATATCAAAATATTATAAGCATTCATCTATTAAAAGTTAATGGAATAATACAAAATATTTATAAAATGTAATAATGAGTCTTCTCTAAAATGGCAGAATCAATGACAGAAAAGGTCTTAAGAATAATGAAGACCCCAGAAAGAATAAGAAATATAGCAATATGCGCCCATATTGATCACGGAAAAACTACTTTCTCAGACAACTTATTGGCTGGTGCTGGAATGATATCAGAAGAGTTAGCTGGAAAGCAATTAGCTTTGGACTTTAGGGAAGATGAGCAAGCAAGGGGAATTACAATAGATGCAGCAAATGTTTCTATGGTGCATACCGTAGAAGATAGTGAATTTCTTATTAATTTAATCGATACTCCAGGACATGTTGATTTTGGCGGCGATGTAACAAGGGCAATGAGGGCTGTTGATGGGGCTATTGTATTAATAGATGCTGTCGAGGGTATAATGCCCCAGACTGAAACAGTATTAAGACAGGCATTAAGAGAAAGAGTAAAGCCTGTACTGTTCATAAATAAAGTAGACAGATTAATCAAGGAAGTTAAGCTTACTCCTGAAAAAATGCAGGAGCGTTTCATAAAAATAATAACAAATGTCAATAAATTCATTTATGATATTTCTCCAGAGGATATAAAAGGAAAATGGTCAGTTAATGTCCAAGACGGTTCTGTTGCCTTTGGATCTGCTTTTCATAAATGGGCATTATCTTTTCCTTACATGCAAAAAAATAATATGAGCTTTAAGGATATAATACAAGCTTATGAAACTGAAGAATATAAAAATCTCGGAGCCAAAGCACCATTACACAAAGTAGTTCTTAATATGGTTGTAAGGCATCTGCCGGATGCAATTGATGCCCAAAAATACAGAATACCAAAGATATGGCATGGAGATAAAGACAGTATAGAGGGAAAAGCATTAGCTGAATCTGATCCTGATGGTCCAGTAGCTTTTGTTGTCACTAAGATTATAATAGATAAACATGCTGGAGAGGTTGCTACAGGAAGATTATTCTCTGGAACATTGAAACAAGGAATGGATTTGTATATGAATATGGCTAAGAACAGAGTAAGATTACAACAAATTTCTATCTATAAAGGAGCATTAAGAATAACTGTTGATAATGTTCCAGCAGGAAATATTGTTGGATTAACTGGATTAAGGAATGTTTATACTGGAGAGACTGTTTCAAGTAATCCAATAGAGCCATTCGAGGCCATTAAGCACATCTTTGAGCCAGTAATAACAAAATCCATAGATGCAAAATCTGCAGCTGATCTTCCCAAACTAGTTGAGGTGTTAAAACAAGTAAGTAAAGAAGATCCAAGCATTTTTATCCAGATTAATGAAGAGACTGGAGAAAATTTAATTTCTGGAATGGGTGAACTACACCTAGAAATTATCGAGGATAGAATAAAAAGAGAGAAGGGATTACAAGTAGTTACTAGTCCACCAATAGTTGTTTACAGAGAAACTGTACAGAAGAAATCCGGAGAATTTGAAGGAAAGTCTCCGAACAAACACAATAAATTATATTTTTATGTTGAGCCGTTAGAGGACAATGTTTACCAATTGATAAAAGCAGGAGAGCTTCCTGAGATGAGGGTAAAGAAAAAAGAAGAAGCTATCTATGGAAGATTAGCAGAGTTGGGATGGGCTGTTAAAGATGCTCAAAAAATAAAACAAATCTATAAAGGCAATTTATTGATAGATGATACAAGGGGAATTATACATCTTGGAGAGGTCATAGAGATGGTAATGGATGGGTTCCAGCAAGTCATTGATGGGGGAATTTTAGCAAAGGAACCTTGTGTAAAGATGAAAGTGCATTTAACAGACATAAAATTACATGAGGATGCTATTCACAGAGGACCAGCCCAAATGCTTCCAGCTGTAAGGGAATCAATAAGATTAGCAATATCAGATGCAAAAGCAATAATGTTTGAGCCATTGCAGATATTACAGATAGAATCCCCAGTTGAATTTTTAGGAGAGATATCAAAGTTAATCCAGAACAAAAGAGGACAATTATTAGATATGTCCCAAGAAGGGGAGCATATGACTGTCAAGGCTAAATTGCCAGTAGCAGAGATGTTTGGATTAAGCAATGATTTAAGAAGTGCTACAGGTGGAAGGGGAAACTTCTATATAATCGATCAAGTATTCGAGAAAGTCCCAGAAGCTTTGCAAGATAAATTAATCAAACAGATAAGGGATAGAAAGGGATTGAAACAGGAAGATTAAGGCAGATACATACTTCTTTTATTTTTTCTGTATCAAAATTATTACTTCTCAACAATAATTCAGAAAGATTAAGCGCTTCTTGATGCTCTATTCCTGTTTGTTGGCTAAGATAAATTGCAAAACGCCTTATTTTTAATTTCTCAGAATTCGGTTGCACTCCATTCATGATATTTCCCTCTACATATCCTAAATTTGTCATAACACTTGTTGTAATAAAATTCATAATTGTCTTATGTACTAAATCTGATTTCAATCTTGTAGATCCAGTTATTATTTCAGGACCGCTATCTACAAATATCCCTAGATCAGCTTTTTGATAAATTATTGAATTAGGATTGTTGCTTAACGAAATTGTATAACAACCAATCTCTTTTGCCTTATCTATTACTCCAATAACATATGGTGTTCTTCCGCTAGCAGATATTCCAAATATAATGTCTTGCGGCTTTGCTATCTGCATTATATCTATTTTGCCTTGCTCATAATTATCTTCTGCTCCTTCGATAGACTTAATTAATGATTCTATTCCGCCAGCATTAACTGATAATACTTCTTTTACTCCAAATGTGGGATCAATTTCAGCAGCTTCTTGTCTTGATCTTCTTCCAGGAGTTCCTGCCCCACCAAAGATTAAATGTGATCTTTCAGAAGGATCTTTTTCAGAATTGTAAAACATCCTTTCTGTTATCTCTTTTTCAGCCATCTCAACTTCTTTTCTAGCTTTACGGATAGCTTCCATAGCTTCTATTCCATAATCATGAAGGAATATCTCCAGTCTTTCATTAACTAACATTCCGCTAAAATTAACTGTTCTAGGATTTATCTGCTCTGTCTTTAAATTACTTATTCTCATCAAAAAAATTAAGAATTACTGATTATAACTATTATGTCACTACTTATGGAGAATAACAAACAGAAAGGTTTATAAATGATTAAATAATTAATATTCTATTAAAAAAGGAGAAATTAAAATGATAGCATTAGATACAATTTCAGAAGGAGATAAATTAATAATGAGATTTCATGATTTAGAATATTTAGCTCATCCTAGAAATTCCAAAGTGAGGGTCTTGAAAAATCAGAGAGAAGCAATATCCCTTCGCCAAGATATGGCAAAAGAACCCGGAAGATATCAGGCTCAAAAAAGCATGTTAGACAATCAACTTGAGATGGAGAAAGATTCAGTTTTAGTAATGGGATTATTATCTGGAGATCAGCGTCTTAAACCACTAATTCTAGAAGAGGGAATAGACGAGAGATTAAAAGCAGCTTACATATACAACATGCTACCGAAAGATAGAAGGGAAGGATTAGTTAATGGCTATCAAAAACCAAGAAAGGAGCCATATAAGCAAATCCCGATGGATAGAAGACAGTCATAATAAAAATAAACGTAAGCTTTATAAATAGTTTAAATAAAATTATCATGCTTTAAAAAGAGATTAAGGAGGATTATCAGAAAATGGCCAAGGAAAAACCACACATTAACTTGATATTTGTAGGACATGTAGATCACGGAAAGTCCACTACTGTAGGTAGACTTATGTTTGACGGTGGAATTGTAGATGAGCAAACATTAAGGAAATTAAGAGAAGAAGCTGTTAAGGTAGGGAAGGCAGGATTTGAATTTGCCTTTGTTATGGACGAATTAAAAGAAGAAAGAGAAAGGGGAGTTACAATAGACTTATCCCATAAAAAATTCTCAACAAATAAATATGAATACACAATAATAGATGCTCCAGGTCATAAAGACTTTGTAAAGAATATGATTACGGGAGCATCACAAGCAGATGCCGGTTTCTTAGTTGTAGCTGCTACTGACGGAGTTATGGCACAGACTAAAGAGCACGCATGGCTATGTACAACTTTCGGGGTTAGACAATTAAATATTTTAGTAAATAAGATGGATGCTGTCAATTATGATGAGGCTAAATTTAAGAAAGTTAAGGATGATGTTCTAGCTTTATTGAAAACAGCAGGATACAAGCCAGATACAATTACAGTAATTCCAATAAGTGCATGGAAAGGAGATAATATTGTTAAGAAATCTGAAAACATGCCATGGTATAAAGGACCAACATTAATGGAGCAATTAGATTTAATAAAAGAGCCAGAGAAGCCAACTAACCTTCCATTAAGATTGCCTATCCAGGATGTTTATAACATAACAGGAATTGGAGTTGTTCCAGTTGGAAGAGTAGAGACTGGAATAATGAAGATTGGAGACAAAGTTGTATTTGTTCCAGCAAGAGAAGGAAACGGTGTAACTGGAGAAGTTAAAACTATAGAGATGCATCATGAGCAAATACAGCAAGCTGAGCCAGGAGATAACATTGGATTCAATGTAAGAGGCATTGGAAAAAAAGATATTGCAAGGGGAGATGTCTTAGGACATGTTAACAATGTTCCAACTGTTGTCAGTGAATTTACAGCACAAATAGTTGTATTAAATCATCCAACTGTAATTACAACTGGATACACCCCCGTATTCCATGTACACACAGCACAGGTTGCATGCCAGTTTATTGAAATACAAAAGAAATTGGATCCTGCAACAGGACAAGCTAAGGAAGAAAATCCTGACTTCATAAAGACAGGAGATGCTGCAATAGTTAAATTAAAGCCAACAAAGCCATTAGTAATAGAGAAGCAGAAAGAGATTCCACACATGGCAAGGTTTGCTATAAGGGATGCAGGTACAACTGTTGCTGCTGGAATGTGTATTGACTTTGTTAAAAAGCAATAAACTTTTTATTTTTTAATTTAAGTAATTCTAAAAAGAGTTAACAGGAGATAGAATGACATCAACCCTTGAAATAAGAGTAAGGGAAGGTCTGGCGAGACGGACAACAGAAAAAACATATATGATTTTGCAGAATAATCCACAACTTATGGATTCATTCAAATCTTCTATTATTGAAGGTATGCGTAAACTAGTTGATACTATCCTAGAATTAGACTTTAGTATTAATGATGAACAGAGGGAAAAAATAAGATTAAATCATGCTGAAAAATTTCTATCAGTGCTTAAATCTCAATATGACAACCCTGTTGGATTTAAAAAACTCCTTTATAGTGAGTTAAAAAAACAATGGATGTCTTATGAAGAATTGAGTGGTCATATGATGGAAATGTCCAGAGATTTGAGAGATAAGGGTGGTTTTGGAGAAGAAGATATAGAGAAGTACAAAATAGCTTTTGATGGAATTCTAAGATACGCAAGAATGAATGATAGGATTGTTGAGAGATTAGTAGATATATCTAAAAAAGAAGGATTGGAAAAAGCTATGGAGGAAGAGGTAAGATATGAGATTATAAGAGACTTGTTTCCAACGGAAGATGATTATAGAACTTTCTATATACAAGGTGCGGAAAACTTAGGTAAATTTTTTATTGAATTACAAGAAATTTTAGCAAAGGCAGACATGGATGGTGGTATAGAATCTATGACAGAACTTTCAGAATTTGCAGAAGCAACAAAAGGATTTTTTAAAGTAACAGAAGATTTCCAAAAAGTTTATCTTGAGAAAATAGTTAAAGAGATTTATGGGGGAGAATAATGGCAGAAGGCAGATTTGAAAGAAATTTATTGGAGAGATTAAGTAAGGGAGAAGACTGTGTATGGATTTTTATCCCTGATAAAGTATCAGAAGGCAAGATTACAAAAGATGAAGCGTTAACCTCACTAAAGACCTGCTTGGAAATTACAATCCCAAGATATAAAGAGATTGTAAAAACTATAAAATATGAGGATTACGAAAAAAGAATTCGTGAAGAATTACCCAAAAGACTTGAAGAAGCTGAAAGAGCATTCGAATCAATAAATAATGGTTGTAAGGACATAATTTACAGGGGAATTAAATTAGATTAATAATAAAAAGATAATTACCTAACTTCATTCCAAGAATAAACGTGAGTTCTTTTTCTTTCGACTCTTGACTCATTATAAAATCTATCGAGACTTGATGTTAATGAATTTCTTGTAATAATATCATTAATTCCATCAATTTCAGTTTTTAATTGTTTATACTTCTCTTCAAAACGTCTGTCTTCACAAAATGGCAGATTAATTATCCTTCTTTCCAAATCTTTTACATATTCTGATCTAGCCATATAAAACTAAATATAGTTAATTTTATAAATGCTTATTTTCATAATATCAAAATGTCTAAAGCGAGAATATCATTATCAAGCACAGATACTATGAAATTGAATGAAATATGCGATTCTATTAAAGATATTTCTGACAAGACAAAGGTAAAGATGAGGGGGCCAATCCCATTCCCAACAAAGAAACTAAAAATAACGACAAGAAAGAGTCCATGCGGGGATGGAAAAGCTAGTTTTGACAATTTTGAGATGAGGATTCATAAAAGATTAATAGATTTGGATGTTGATGAAAGAGCCTTAAGATTAGTAATGAGGGTTCCTATACCAGAGGATGTTGAGATAAGCATTAACATGCTTGACTGAATTCTAAGAAAACTTTTATAAGCAGATTAAATTGAATTAATTCTTAAGCCGAGATCGCATAATCTGGTATTGCACAAGCCTGGAAAGCTTGGCCCTTACGGGCATCTGGGTTCAAATCCCAGTCTCGGCGTTCTAAGATGGACATCAACACAAAATTGAAATTAAACAATGGAACAGAAATTCCAATTTTAGGATTGGGAACGTGGTTAAATAGTGGGAAAACCGCAGAAAATGCTGTTCTATGTGCATTACAATCTGGATATAGACACATTGATACAGCTTCTTTTTATGGTAATGAAGAAGAGATAGGGGAAGCAATAAAAAAATCTGGAATTCCAAGAGAAGAAATCTTTGTAACAACAAAGATATGGAACAATCAGCACAATAATCCGGAAATTGCCTTTAATAATAGTTTGAAAAATTTAGGTTTGGACTATGTTGATTTATATCTGATTCATTGGCCTGTTCCTCAAAGGTTAAATACATGGAAAATCCTTGAGAAATTATATGAAGAAGGAAGATGTAAAGCAATTGGTGTCAGCAATTTTACAATAAATCATCTTAATGAACTATTAAAAAATTCAAGTACCATTCCGGCTGTTAATCAAGTGGAATTTTCTCCATACCTATACCAACAAGAACTTTTTGATTTTTGCAAGAAAAATAAGATTCAACTAGTAGCTTATAGCCCCTTAACAAGGGGAGATAAATTAGATGATAATAATCTTATTGCAATAGCCGAAAAATATAACAAATCATCAGCCCAGATATTGATAAGATGGGCATTGCAGCACAATATTGTTGCTATACCAAAATCCAGCAACAAAAACAGAATAGAGGAAAATGCTGATGTATTTGATTTTGATATTTCAAAAGAGGACATGAAACTTTTAGATCAATTTAATGAAGACGGCAGATATTGCTGGGATCCTAGCGAGGTTATTTAATAATACTTCTTAATTTGTCAAAGAATAAAGATCTTGGAAAAACATTTTTGCATCCTAAACTTTTTGATTTATCCAATTTTTCCTTGTCCAGATGGGAACAAAAGCATAAAGATTTTTCTGGGAATTTTTTTAATGTATTAAATGCTTCTTTATGATCTAAATCTATAATTATATAATCAGAATCATAAATATTTTTTGTAATTGAACTGTTAACTGATTTTATTATACTTTCAATCTTTGTTTTGAAAAGCAGATCATCCACAACTATAAATATATCCATAATAAAAAAAATAAGAATAAAAATAGAAGATTTACTTTACAAAGAAGCAATCTTCTACTTGTTTTCCTAATGCTCTATCAAATACCCTAGCACAATATCTTCCGCTCCAGTCAACTGGTACCTTATATTTTTCTGATGTTATTCTGTTGTCTCTGCATGATGTTCCACCACACTGATTTGTTAATGTCATTGTTGATCTTCTCTTGTAGTTTGGACCATTTTTATCATAAAATCCAACTATATTGCTAGTGCCTTCACTTCCTGTCTCGACTGTGATATATACATAGTCTCCAATTCCGACATTTGGATCTTTTTCACAGGCAATATCTGAGTCAGATGAAACACATATTTTTGATATTTTTTCATCAGCACCGCTTCTTGTGGCAGCACCCGTAAAACCATTGGAAGCAAAAGCCACCCCACCAATAACTAAAACAGCAAGAACTGCTAGAATAAGCATTCTATTATCATCCATTTTTTAGCCTCCTTTTAAACTATACTGAATGATAGTGTTATTTATATATAAATATTATCATTCGATTATTCAACTTAATCTATCTTCTATATCCTTATTATTGGAATTTTTCATCTCTTCTTCTAAATTTATTCCTAGATCTTTCAATGATTTTATATGCATCTGCATTAATTGCTCTACAACATTTATTATTCTTATTAATTCTTCCCTCTCCTTTGCTAAGGTTGTCAATGAACCCTTGTGGAATCCTATCTGTTCTTCTTTTGACATTAGATTATCTCATCTGATGAGTTAATAAATCTTTTTGATATTATTTGTTGAGAAAGAACCATAAAAATAAACTTATTATCATTAATCCAATTAATACATAGAACATTCTTTTGTCATTGAAGAATCCAAATGGAATTGGGCCGATGAAACCACCAGCCGCTATTTTGATATTGCTACTTTCAGAAGTCTGTGATGTTGAAAATAGATTTCCAATGAATATTAGCATAACTCCGATAAATATTAAGGATACTCCAATTAAAATCAATTTTTCCATTATCATCTTAATATTATTTTGTTTTTATACATTGTTATTTGATATAATTTCTATTGCTGCATCATAAAAGATAGATAAAAATATTTCCTCTTTTAATTCTTCATATAGCAATTGGGCATTGGCTGAATCTCCTATTCCTGTATGGGTATCAACCACCCCATATAACCCAAACTCTGTAAATTTTTTAAGTGTTTTTTCAATCTTTCCGTTGTTTTGTTTCGTTTCTTCTACACTAATCTCTAATCTTGAGTAGGATGCTGGAAAATGAGATTTTCTTTCATTATGGCTACAGAAATAAATAATTGCTTTTTTGTTGTTTATTTTTAGCTCTAGCTGATAATGATCCGGACCTATTTCTTCTTGTCTCTTGTTGTTTATAAATGGATTAATTCCATTTTCCATTACATAGTTTGCAAGATCATAAGAAGTATCAATTGTTGAGACTACCATTAAAAGATTTAAGGATTAATCAACATTTATAAATATTATAGTGTTGTGATTATTATGAATTTTTATGATAGAATATATGATAAATTAAAGAAAGTCCCTAAGGGAAAAGTAACTACTTATAAGATCCTAGCTGAATCTATAGGAACAAAGGCTTATCGGGCAGTAGGACAAGCTATGAATAAAAATCCTTATGCTCCTGAAGTTCCATGCCACAGGGTTGTTAATTCTAAAGGACATTTGCATGGATATGCACATGGGTTAAGGAAGAAAAGAGAATTATTAGAGAAAGAAGGAATAAAGATTAGGAATAATAAAGTTGTGGATTTTAATAATAGGTTGCATAAATTTGATTCAACCAATGGATAACTTAGATTCACGTTCTTTTATTGTTTTAGCATATTTTTCTTTATCTATTTTTACATAACACATGAAGAGGTTTGGATAATTCTCACAATCATCTCTTGCAACATTCCCTCTGACTATCCTAATTTCTTTTATGAATGTTTCATCTCCCCATTTATTCTCTCTTTCAATATACCCTATACATTGAGGCATTTCAGAAATTGGATGTGGACCATATGCAATAAATCCTTCTTTCATTAATTCTTCTTCCAATGTCATAAAATCTTTAACAAAGAGTATAATATAAACTTTATGTAAAAGTAATCTCTACTTTTAATAAACTATTTCAAATAACCTCTTTAAATCCAATTCAAATACAGAAACAGGGGTTTCTATTCCGAAGTTAACCAACACAGAAGGATGAATCTCCCCCATAATTGCTGTCTCTTTTCCTTTTATAATAATCTTTCCAACCCTCCCCGGAATAAAACTCTTATGCTCAATATTTTCTATGCTACAATTTAATCCTAGATTCTCCAATAATGAATCAATAATCTGCTTTATCCCGGTAAAATTTGCTTTTGAATGGCATAAAACAACAGCCAATCTTGTTTCTTCTTCTATTCCTGTTTCACTTTTTCCTTTTCTGAATATATTTCCCATTTCAAATATATTTTGAGGATACTCATTATGCTTATTATTCCCCAAAATTTTTAATAGGTTTGGAATCATTGAGGTTCTTAAAGCATTATACTCCTCATTTGAGCTTATTAATTCAACATAATCGTTATCAAGATTCATGTAATTGTTTATTTCCTTATTATTTGTTATGTGATAGCTCGAAACTTCTATTAAGTTAAATCCAACCAACAAATCAGCTATCTTACTCTTGAATATTTCAAATTTATTTTCTTCTGCTATTGTTGAAATTTTTGGGATTAGTTCATTAAAATTTTCATATCCATAAGCTATGGCTATATCCTCTACCAAATCAATTGGATGCAATATGTCTGTTCTGTATGCCGGAATCAATACCCTAGATTTGTAATCATGACCCATTCTTTCAAGGTATTTTTTCACATCATTTTGTTTTAGGTTTAATCCTAATAACTTGTTTACGTAATTTAAATCAAGTTTCATCTCTACAGGATTTAAATCTGGAGTGACAAATTTCTTGCCATAATCTATCTCAACAGAATAAATATCTCCACCCATATCATCTAATGCAGTTACAATAATATTTAATGTCTGTTTCAATGTGTTAAAATCAAATCCAGAGCATTCAATGAAAACATCTCTTGTTCTTTCATCTATTTTTCCGATATTATGGGAGTTTATTATCGGAGGCATTGACAAAACTTCATTATTTGAATCAATGAACAATGGATATTTATCCTTTCCTTCCAATAAATGCTTATAGCTTTTTCCAGTTGGATGGTCATTTAATATCTGAATAGAGGTCATTATCTTATTTGACTCTAATGGCTGGAATTTAATATCATTTGGCTTTTTCGCCAGATATTTTATAGGCCATTTTATCTTTTCCATTGGATAAATTCCAATTGCGGCCTTTTTTCTATCCCTTCCAAATGTAACATGTAGTTTCTCCTGTATCTGTATTATTTCCCTTATTTTTTCATCATCAAATCTTAGATTTTTGACAACAGCGCATGCAATATATGGTCTTATTAATCTTACAGAAGGATCTACTATAACCTTATAGGCTGATTTGATTACTTTATAGTTTCTTAATCCCTTTTTTATCCCAATGAAAGAAGAGAATGCTCTTGAAAATCCTTGCTCAGATAACATGTCTGGGCGGTTAGGAAATACCTCTACAATAATCTCTTTATCATCTATCTTTTCTAAATCTGTCCCTAAATAGCTTATTCTATCTTTTAGTTGTTCTGTTGTTAGTTTTTTCCCAACTAATTTATCAAATACTTTTCTGTTTAGATTTACTACTGGCATTTTATCTCAACCAAAGCTTAAACTCCCTTAATTTTTTTAAGTCGTTATTGTAAACTTCTCTTAAATCTTTTATGTTATAATAATCAATAATTGATCTTTCCATTCCCTGTCCCCAGGCTAATACAGGAATGTCTTTTCCTAGCAATGGCTTAACAACTTCTGGACGAAAGATTCCGGCTCCGCCTAGTTCAATCCATTCTTTTCTTACTGGATGGAACACTTCAGGCTCAACTGAAAATTCTGTATATGGGAAGTAAGCTGGCCTGAATCTTACTTTTTCAAATCCTAATTTTTTATAATATTCTTTTAAGTATCCAAGTAAATGCCTAAAATTAGCGTTCTCATCTACAACAATACCTTCTACTTGATAGAACTCAAAAAGATGTTTCCAGTCTAGGGTTTCATTTCTAAAGACTTTTCCAACAGAGAAGAATTTGCATGGAAGATCTGATTGTTTTAGCATTGAGATTGTTTTTGCACTTAATACTGTAGTATGGGTTCTCAAAACATTTCTTTTTGCTTCTTTTTCATCCCATGAATATTGCCATCCTTTGCTGTTTGTATTCCATCCATTCTCATGAGTTAATTTTACTTTCTTTACTAATTCCTTGTCTGGAAGATTTCCATTAGAAGGATTTTTTATGAAGTAAGTATCTTGTAAGTCTCTTACAGGATGATCTTGTGCAGTAAATAATGTATCAAAATTCCAGAAACTTGTCTGTACTAGAGAACCTTGCATCTCTTTGAAGCCCATATCAAGCCAAATCTTCTTAATATTTTGGATTGCTTGATTGACAAAGTGTCTTTTCCCAGGATAAATTTTTGGAACATTTGCTTTAATATCATATCTTCTGAATTTTTTATTCTTCCAAGAATTACTTTTAATTATACTTGTAGTTAGTGTATCAATTAAATCGTCTGATATTTTTTCTTTAGATAGTTTCTTACCTAATTCAGTTAGTTTTACATATCTTAATTTTATAATATCTATTTTGATTATCTCTTTTCTCTTTTTTAGTTCTTCATATATCTCTTTCTGTTTTCCTAAATCCTTCATTTCGATTGGGAGTTTTTTTAGAAATTTTTCTTTTGTTTCTTCATGCTTTTTTCCTTTTTCCGTTATTTTTATTTTATTATTGCTTATTGAAATTAAATCATTTCTTTTTAAGAATCCTAAGCTAGTATTAAATTCTTCATTGGTTAAATTAGCTTTTTTCTTTATCTCATCGAAACTTAGTTCTTTTGTCAATGATTTTAGAAATCTTGTTTCTGGCAATCCTGTTTTTACATATTCTTGGCCATTCTTGTCTAAAGATATAACCTCTTTTAGCTCTTCTTTTATTTCTATTATCTTCTTATTCTGAAGCCATTGCAATGCCCTTATTACCTCTACTTCTTCTAGTTTTGTCTTATTGATTAATTCCTTTAATTCTATATTCTCCTTTAATACCGGAAGAACTTTTCTTTCTAATGGATGTAGTGTTTCTATTAATTCATTTATAGACATATTCTACTTTATTAGCAACTTTGTATATAAATATTATGATTTAAAGAAATAGTTAGAATGGAATGTCGTCGTCCTTAATAACCTCTTCTGCCAAAACAACTTCTAATCTTCTTAGGTTAGATATACCTTTTTTATTTAAATCCTTACTTCTATTGAATCCAATATATCCTGAATTTGGATTTGACATTGAAATTCTTAATTGATCTGGATTTGTATTTTCAACAAAACCGACAAATTCTCTATGCCTTAAAGTCATAAATGGCACTAATGCTACATAATTTAATCTCACTAAATCTCCTTTCTCTAGATATTCATACTTAACTGGTTTAAAATCATATGGCATTTTATCTAAATATAATGAACTTTTTCTCCTTTTTTAGCTAATCCACGTAAATAGACTTCTTTAATTATACTTTCTTTAAAATGATCATCATTAGGTATTGGCTGTATTACTGTTACATCTAATGTTATACCATCTTTGGTTTTATATGGTCTAACCCTTTCATCTCCATTGAATATTGCTCCCTGAACTTCTGTATCTATCCTTGTTATCCATTTACCATCAAAATCTATAAAACGGCCTTTTTTTGCAACTAATACTCTATAATAATTACCAAGATACTCTGTCCTTACAATCTCTTCATGTAAAATAACTACTCCATAATCTTTTCTGTTATTCTTATTAGTTAAAATATCTATTAACAAATCTGATTTAAATTTTCTTCTCTCTAGATTTTTATTTTCCTTTGTAAATAAATGAAGATAATCTTCTGGATTTCTATCAAAATTTACAGAACCTGTTTGTACCATTTTATTTTAAATTTTTTAATCCTTCTTGTTTTTTAGTTTCCAATATCTTTTTTAAGTATTCATCAAATTGCTTCTGGGCAACTTCTACAATTTCTTTAGTATCTTTCCTGCCCACTTCATATCTTTTTGTAACTCCTTGAGAAGTTATTTCAACCGATATTATATGATTAGTAAATAAATCATTTATTACCTCATAAACAATTTTTCTCCCGTCAGGTTTAATCACTTCAAGATAATCATCACCTTTCAAAAAACCAATTTCATAAAATTTAACTTTATCTTCCCCAAGCATACCATCAAAATGATATTCCGGATTACTACATCCAACTAACCCTAACCCTAATGTAGAAGCCAATACTATTTTTCCTAAATTTCTTTTTAAGTTCATCTTATCACTTCCAGTTTATTCCAGTTCAAATTAAACATATTTTCTAATGCATTAGCGAAGAATGGACTGTTAACCCAAATTCCTATATCATAGCTGTCATGGACTTCCTTGTCATGATTTACCATAAATAAGACATCTTTGGAATCAACAATAACAAATCTTGCATTTATGTCCTTTAAATTCCTTACATCAACGCTT
>Ga0209542_10004257_pt1 | contig 29592 bp, 26 predicted proteins | sample RifCSPhighO2_01_FD_184028 | JGI IMG/M metagenome (GOLD analysis project Ga0209542, IMG submission 184028) | Soil microbial communities from Rifle, Colorado - Rifle CSP2_plank highO2_0.1 (SPAdes) (version 2) | ecosystem: Environmental > Terrestrial > Deep subsurface > Rock core/Sediment ... | reverse complement strand
TCCGCCCGCCTCTGAGGGCCCATAGCTCAGTTGGTTAGAGCAGAGGACTCATAATCCTTTGGTCCACGGTTCGAGTCCGTGTGGGCCCACCATATAAAACAACGACTTAGGTCAGCCATAGTGCTGGCCTTTTGTCGTTTATGGGCCAGATAAAAAATTTGAGTACCGTTTTGCGTACCGTTTCATTTTTGCTACTACAGAGCGCAATGAGCGCTTTAGCTCGCAGATTGACACCCAGGCAGCCCTCCAACGGGCTTGCGCTAACTCCCAAACGGGTGCGGGATTAGGCGTTCAGGCCGGAGAAAGGGCCTGCGTATTGCCGGAAGCACGACACGAGGTGAGTCCTGCCACACCTCATCTGCGACTCACTTGAGCTGTCGCACTCTCCCGCAGCAACACACGGACTATGTCGCATAAGACGTGAAACCCAATGTAAATACCGCCTAGTCACTTCTGAGTAACAGGCTTGACCCAATAACGCTCGACTGTCCTCACCGTGACGCCTAACTGACGCGCGATATCAGCTTTAGGTAGGCCTTCGGCCTGCAATCGACGAGTCTCATCGCGGGTAGCATCAGCCTTCTGGCCGCGAATTCCTCTCGCTGCATCTTTTGAGGTGACAGGCTCGAACCGCCCAGCCTCCAGAAGCAACAGAATTTGCTTGTTGTTCGCGCCAAGGTGCTCTTCAACCGCCTGACCAGCCGAGCGCGCCTCAGCAACCAAAAGCAATTGGCTCGGTGAAACGCCCAGCACTCCACATAGGGCTACCAGCGTGTCAATTCTGACTGCGGCCAGCCCCTTCTCGATCTGACGTAAGTGGGTAGCGTTGACGACTTCAGCACAAGCTTCATGCGTGAGGCCAGCCCGAAGCCTCACGTCTCTGACTACCTCACCCAACACCTTTTCGTAGCTCATCTATCGCGCTCAGAAAAGGAAGTATCAAGCCACCTTTGACGCGACATATCGTGATGGCATAGCATTACCTTGTTTCGCTACCACCACCCACATACCGCTGTCAATAAACACGAATCAGATTCTCAAATTACTGGAGAAGCCCATGAACACCACAACACAAACCACACCCGCAGGCGGCAAGCTTCAGCTCAAGATGAACATGGAATCGCTGCAACTCCGCGTGGAACTGAAATCGCTGCTTCAGTTGTTCGGCGCACAAACGTCCCTGGCAGAGCTTGCCATCACAGAATTTGGAGGCGAACTCCGTGTTGAAGAGGCACAGGAAGCTGGGGGCTCGCTCTACTACTTGCCGCTACGACTAACCCCAGACTTCATTGACCACATCCTGGATCAACTTTGCCCGGATAGCAGACGCGCAGCCATTGAGTGCCTGAATAAGTATCGCTCTGCATGGAGCATGGCCGATCAAGACACCGCAGAGATGCTGGAGAAAAATGCTGATCTGCGGAGAGCACTGCGGCGGTCCAAGAAACAAGATCAAATGGCCCACACTCTTAGGACAATGCTCTCCTCGCTTCAAAAAAACCGCCAACCGGCGCTCTAACTAAGGGCAGCCATCATGACGACCAAACGTCCAAAAGAGTTCTTAACTCCCACGCCCCAAGAAATCCTGAACGCTATAACGCTCTGGCAGAGCATGCACGGGGCCCCCAACGGGCAAATCACGCGGGTCGCAAGGATGGAGCGGGAATTCACGACAGTCTTCGGGGGCAGCTTCGGCACCGTCTCGATTGATCAATTGCCGCAGGCAATTGATCTGCTGTGCAACGTCATTGCCAACATGGAGCGGTTTAGTTTCAGGACTGCCACCGAGAGGCTGGAGCTAATCATGGAGCATCTGGTCACCACAATCGGAAAAGGCTCAGGGCGCGCAGGCCTCGCCGATGCAGAAGCCCTGACAAGCGCGCTACAACTCGCGCGGCTCGAGCCCGACTTCCCTTACACGTACCCTGGCTGGGCTAAATGATATGACAGACCTAAGCCCCTGGGCTCAGCTATTTCCGGGCATCGGTCTGCCTATGTCCGGCAGCTCGATGTCCGACGAAGAAGCGCTCAGCTACGCCAGACAGCGCTTTCCTCATGGATCATTCTGCCTGATTCGCAACTGGCTCTGGCTAGACCTGGACGCGCCTACGGAAATACTCCAGAACCTGGCGGTATCTAAGCGCCAACCGGCAATAATCTACGCAGATACGGTCGTCTACGACAGCGAGAGGCGATGGGATGTGGGCGACTTTGTGCGAACGTCTCCACTGCATCATTTCGCAGATGACTTTCTGTTCCGCACGTTGAATACAGCATATCTGCTACTCGGGCCAGGCCAGCGGAAGCGCACCTGCATCGAGAACGTAGCCTGCATCATCTGATCGCAACCTGCTCTGCAGCTAAGCCTGAACCTACTGTTTCGGAACAGACTGGAAAACGGTCATGGTGCTACCGAACTGGGGGGAGCCGCGTACTTTCGGCGAAGGAAATTGTCGAGGGAGTTGTTCAACAGAATCGGCCGAAAGCTTCCGTCCACTTGCGGCAACTCCCGGCCAAAAGCGGCCTGTTTGCCTGCAAAATTAATATTTCCCTTTTCGACGAAGAATCCATGTGCTGTGGCAAATAAAATTTGCACACCCTCACTCTGGGTGTATGCCTTTGTATCCATTTATAGAATTTCAATCTGAGAGATAGAGAAATAGTCTGCTGCGAAATACAGCTTTCCGTGTGGTTAGGACGACCGCTGTGTGGGTAGGCATCGATTAGCCAGAGCGACTCTTCCGAGCCAGTAGATTGCTACTATGCAACCCTAGGGTCTTTATATGCCCGAACCGTGCCAGTGGATAACCGCATGATTTTAGAGCTCGTCAAGAATGTCACGCTGCTGATCACCTTGTGCTGGATGCACGGAATGCTGATGCGCTACCTGGAGGGGCGCAAGCTGCTGGGGGATATCAGCGCGGGGGTCCTGTTTGGTCTGGTGTGCATCATTGGCATGGCCATGCCGCTGACCCTTGCCGATGGCTTGATCTTCGATGGGCGAACGGTGGTGCTGAGCATGGCCGCCTTTTTTGGTGGCCCGCTGGTGGCGGTGATTGCCGGAGGGATAGCAGCGCTGTTCCGCTGGTGGCTAGGTGGTGTTGGGGTGATGCCCGGCGTGCTCAACGTGCTAATGCCGATTTTGATGGGCTTGCTCTATCGACACCTGCATCGGCGAGGCAGGCTGCCTTTCAATGTGTTTGCCCTGTTGGTCTTCGCGGTGCTGGTGCAGGCCCTGCAGGTGCTAAACCTGACCTTGTTGCCGGCTGAGCGTTTTGCTCATTTCCTGCAGGTTGGCTTGCTGCCGGTGGTGACGGTTCTGTTGCCGTCCACGCTGATCATGGGTTTGCTGCTCAGGGATATCGCACAGCAGAAAATGGCCCGTGAGGCTCTGCGCCAGAGTGAAGCGCAGTTGCGTGCCATTACTGAGGCGGTGCCCGACCTGTCTCTGGTACTGGATGAAGATGGCCGCTACCTGAAGATCAAGACACCAGACAACGACCTGCTGCTGGCAGGCACGGAGGAGCTATTGGGCAAGCGCCTGGATGAGGTATTGCCGGCGAGCCAGGCCGATCTGTTCATGCAGTTCATCCAACGCACCTTGGGCAGTGATAGTCCGCAGTCCATTGAGTACGGCATGCAGACTCAGGCGGGCCATCGTACCTTCGAAGCCCGCGCACGGCGTCTGGATGCGCCCATCGAGGGCAAACGTGCGGTGGTCTTGATGGCTCGTGATATCACCGAACGGGTCACGCTGGAGCTGGACCGGCGGATTGCTGCCATCGCCTTCGAGTCCCAACAAGGCATGTTGATTACCGACGCACAGACGAGGATTGTCAAAGCCAACCAGGCCTTCTCGAAAATCACCGGTTATAGCGAGGAGGAAGTGTTGGGTCAGCCAACCCGCATGCTCGGCTCAGGGCGCCAGGGACCGGAGTTCTATCAGGAGCTCTGGCAGACTCTGACGGAAACCGGGGTCTGGCAGGGTGAAATCTGGAACCGGCGCAAGAACGGGGAAGTCTTCCCCGAATGGCTCACCATCAGTGCAGTGCGTGACGAGCAGGAGCGGGTCACCAACTACGTGGCTTCACTCACCGATATCAGCGAACGCAAGAGCGCCGAGCAGAAAATCCAGCACCTGGCCTTTTACGATCCGTTGACCGGCCTGCCCAACCGGCGTCTGCTGCGTGATCGTCTGCAGCAGGCGATGATCCTGTGCAGCAGAAAAGGCCAGCACGCTGCGCTGATTTTCATGGACTTGGACGACTTCAAGAACGTCAACGACCTGCATGGCCATCAGGTTGGCGATGAGCTGCTCTGCCAGGTAGCCGACCGGCTGAAGACAACGCTGCGCGAGCTGGATACCGTGGCGCGCCTGGGCGGGGATGAGTTCGTGATCCTGCTAGAGGGCCTGGAGCCCTATGCCGAGGAGGCCGGTGCCCAGGTCGAGCATATCGGCAGCAAGTTGTTGCAAGCGCTGCGCGAGCCGTATCTGGTCAATGACCAGCGCTTCAACAATAGCGCCAGCCTTGGCGTGGTGCTGTTCAATGATGAACAGCACACGGTCGATGAGCTGATGCAGCATGCCGATCTGTCCATGTATAACTCAAAGGCGGCGGGCAAGAACGCCCTGAGTTTCTATGACCCGCAGATGCAGGCCGTGGTCAGCATGCGCCTGCGACTGGAAGAGGATATTCGCCGTGGGCTGGCCGAAGGCGAGTTTATCCTGTACCTGCAGGCCCAAGCCGGCGCTAATGGTGCGCTGGAGGGCGCGGAGGCCCTGGTGCGCTGGCAGCACCCCCAGCGCGGTTTGCTCGGGCCGGGCAACTTCATCGAGATTGCCGAGCGTTGCGGCCTGATCGAGCAGATGGATCTGCTGACCCTGCGCCAGGGCTGCGAGCTGCTGGCTCGCTGGGCCGGACTGCCGCAGATGGCCAGCCTGAGCCTGGCGGTCAACATCAGTGCCCGGCTGCTCTACAAGGACGACTTTGTCGATCTGATCCAGCAGATCCTGGTGGACACCCAGGCCAGCCCGCTGCGCCTGAAACTGGAAATCACCGAATCGCTGCTGCTCAATGACAAGGACAAGGCTGTGCTGCGCATGCAGGCGCTGCGCGCGATGGGTATCCGGTTTTCTATTGACGATTTCGGCACCGGTTATTCGTCCATGGCTTACCTGCAGCAGTTGCCGCTTGATCAGCTGAAGATCGACCAGTCCTTTGTCCGCGACTTGCCAGCCAGTACCAGTAGCCTGGCGATTGTGCGTGCCATCCTGGCCATGGCGCAGAGCCTGGGGCTTGAAGTGATCGCCGAGGGCGTGGAAGACCAGGTGCAGCGCCAGGCCCTGTCCGATAGTGGTTGCAAGCATTTCCAAGGCTATCTGTTCGGCCGGCCGATGGCGATAGAGGCCTTTGAGTATGTATGGCTGCCGGTGGCGGAGAGCTCCTGACGGACTGCCCGCGAGGACTGTGCACTAACTGAATCGCTCCTAGTTTCGTAGATATTTCCACGACTCAACTGGAGCCTGCGGGCAGTCAACCTTTAGCCGATTCCAGCCTAGAGCGTTTGGCATAGGTCGGCTAATAGCAGTTCAAGCTCACTCACATTTATGGGAGTGAGCATGTGCAATCTTCTGAAAAAACATGTTCTAACACGCTCAACATTATAACCGGGGCCGTATCACGACCCCGGCTACCTTTTAGGGTGAAGGCCGCAACTCGGTTGCAACAAACTGACTGCCCTGTTGCTGAGCAACAAAACTCACCTTGTCGCCTACCTTAAGCCCCTCCAGCTGGGCGATGTCCTGTACCTGAAACACCATGGTCATCGGCGGCATGCCGAGATTGGCCAACGGCCCGTGACGCAGGGTGATTTTCTGGTTGGCTGCATCGATCTTGCGCACTTCGCCCTGACTTATGCTGGCGTTGGCCTGCGCGGCCTCATGGCCTTTATGGCCGCTGTGTTCATCGCTGGCCTGTACGCTAAACGCCAGGCTGCCCAACAGGCAGGCAATCAGTAGTTGTTTCATGGTCTTGCTCCTCAAGTCAGGCGACCCAGCGGCCGCCCTGATGATTTATCGGCCCGCAAACATTGCGCTGCCGCTATTGCCCAGGCAAGCACAGGCTGACCTGGGTTCACACGCCTCTGTCAGTTCGCCACAACCCGCACCTTGCCGACCATTCCCGCTTGGTAATGCCCGGCGATCAGGCAGGCGAAGTCGAAATCGCCAGCACGGTTGAAGGTCCAGATGATCTCGCCACTCTGCCCCGGCCCGACATGGGCCATATAGGGCTCGTCGTGCTGCATACCGGGGAACTTGGCCATCATCACCGCGTGCTCATCCAGATCCGCCTGAGTACCCAGGACGAACTCATGCAGCAACTTGCCCTGATTACGGTGCACAAAGCGGATGGTCTCGCCCTGCTTGACCGTCAGTTGATCGGGGGTAAAGCGCATCTGGTCGCTCATGCCTATTTCGATGGTGCGGCTGACCTGCTCAAGATCACCGGCAATACCCCAGGGTTTCTGCTCTTTGACTACGGCAGCGCTGTGCTGCGCAGCGTGTTGTTCGCTATGGCCCAGCGCAGAGCCGCTAAGCAGCAAGCCCGCCAGGGCGAATGCCAAGGGCAAATAAGCTGTCTGTTTCATGGGTCTACCTCCTCAATGGCCAGCATGGTCGCTAGGTTTACGCACTTGCACTTCGACCGGCTCGCCAGGCGGTTGCTTAAGCGGCATCGACTGCCCGCCCGCCTCGCTCGAACGCGCCGGCTTGTCCAACTCCCCTTGCCATTCATAAGCCACAGTGCCGGCCGGGTGCTTAAACCAGCCAGGGTCGCGGTAGTCGCCCGCAGCCTGGTCCTTGCGCACCTTGAGCACGGTAAACATGCCGCCCATTTCCACTGAGCCGAAGGGACCGTCGCCGGTCATCATCGGTGCGGTGTTGTCCGGCAGCGGCATCTGCATTTCCGCCATATCGGCCATGCCGCGCTCGCCCATGACCATGTAATCGGGGATCAGCTTGGCGATCCTGCGGGTCATGTCGCGGTGGTCGACGCCGACCAGGGTCGGAATGTCGTGGCCCATGGCGTTCATGGTGTGGTGGCTCTTGTGGCAGTGAAACGCCCAGTCGCCCTCCTCGTCGGCAAGAAACTCCACCTGACGCATCTGCCCCACCGCAATATCCGTGGTCACCTCCGGCCAGCGCGAACCCACCGGCGTCGGCCCGCCATCGGTACCGGTGACCTCGAACTCGTGGCCATGCAGGTGGATCGGGTGGTTGGTCATGGTCAGGTTGCCCACGCGGATGCGTACCTTGTCGTTATGCCGCACCACCAGCGGGTCGATGCCGGGGAAGATGCGGCTGTTGAAGGTCCAAAGGTTGAAGTCGAGCATGGTCATGATCTGCGGCGTGGCTGCCCCAGGCTCGATGTCGTAAGCGTTGAGCAGAAAGCAGAAATCCCGATCCACTTCGCTGATCAGCGGGTGGTGTTCCTTGGGATGGGTGACCCAAAAGCCCATCATGCCCATGGCCATTTGCACCATCTCGTCGGCATGGGGGTGGTACATAAAGGTGCCGGGGCGACGGGCGACGAACTCATACACGAAGGTTTTGCCCACTGGAATCGCCGGCTGGGTCAGCCCGGCGACGCCGTCCATGCCATTGGGCAGGCGCTGGCCGTGCCAGTGGATGCTGGTGTGTTCGGGCAGCTTGTTGGTAACGAAGATGCGCACACGGTCGCCCTCCACCACCTCGATGGTCGGCCCCGGCGACTGACCGTTATAGCCCCACAGATGGGCCTTGTAGCCAGGCGCCAGCTCGCGCACCACCGGCTCGGCAACCAGGTGGAATTCCTTGACGCCGTTGTTCATCCGCCACGGCAGGGTCCAGCCGTTAAGCGTCACCACCGGGTTATAGGGCCGGCCGTTCTGCGGTTGCAGCGGCGGCTGAGTGTCGGCGCTGCCCTGGGACACCGCCTCCGGTATGCCGGCCAGGGATACCCGGCTGACAGCCGAGGTGGCAACAGCAGCGGTAATGGCACTGGCACCGAGAAAGAAATCACGTCGTGAAACCATGGGAAATTGTCCTTGATCAGTGCCCGGCGGGCTCGTCTGTGGCGGCCATAGCCGGCGTACTTTGTGACAGGCTGGGCGCGCCCAACAGGGCCATATCCAGATCAGCCTTGGCGATCCAGAAGTCGCGCAGGGCCTGCAGATAGCCATCGACAGCGAGGATTTGTTTGCGCGCATCGGCCAGCAGCTCGAAGGTGCTGATAAACATGCCGTTGTACTGCAGGACATTTTCCTCGGCGATACGCGCGCGCAGCGGCAGCACCTCGTCACGGTAATGCCGGGCAATGTCATGGCTGGCCTGGTAACCGAGGTAGGCCTCGCGCACTTGCGAGCGCGCATTGACCGCCGTGGCAGCAGCGCGATTAAGCATTTGCCGGTACTGGGCCTCGGCTTTGACCACCTTGGCGCCGCTCCAGTCGAACAACGGCAACTCGACGCTGATCTCGTAGCCGCGCTGGGTCGGCTCCTGATTGGAGCGGTTATTCACCACGCCCAGCTCCAGCACGTTGATAAAACGCGTGGTCTTGCTCAGCCCCAGGTTGCTGGCCAGGCGCTCGGCGTCCAGGCGCATGGCCTGGATATCCAGACGCTGAGCCATGGCCAGGCGCTCGACATCCGGCAACTGCTCAGGCTTAGCCGGCAACTCGGGCAGGCGCTCGGGCAAGCGGAAATCGATCTGCTCGCCCCACAGCCCGAGCAAACGGGTCAGCTGCTCGCGGCTCTGCACCCGGGCCTGCTCGGCACGGATCAGGTTAAGCCCGGCATCGGCATAGAAGCTCTGCTCCTGGGCCCGTTGCAGCGTGCTGTAGTTACCCACTGCGGCCAGCCGCCTGGCCAGCTCGGCAGAGATTTCAGCCGACTCCATCACCTGGCCCATAAAGCCCAGGCTCTCCTGCGCTGCCACCGCGCGGTACCAGGCTTTGCGGGTCTGGCTGGCCAGCTCGAACAACGCCAGGCTGGTCTGCCGCTGCACCTGCTCGAAGCGCTTGGCCTCCATGCCCGAGGTCAGCGGCATGGCGATCAGCCGCGCCAGGTTGATATGCAGGCCGCGCTCGTATTCCACCTCGCTGCCTTTCTCCAAACGCCCGAAGGAAAAGCCCGGATTGGGAATACGCCCGGCCTGCACCCGCTCGGCTTCGCTGATGCCCAGCTGATCGAAACTTGCCTGCAAATCGCGGTTATTCAGCAAGGCAACCTGCACCGCGGCATCCACCGTTAGCGGCTCGGCCAGCAACTCGGCGACCCGTTCGGCCACCTGGCTGCACTGCTCCGGGGTTTTTACCCAGGTCACCTGCTTGTCCAACTGCGCCTGGCTGGCCTGCTCGATCTGAGTAAAACCACCATCCTGGCTAAAGCTGGCGCAGCCGCTCAGTAGAACAAACGCTGCGCAAAGTCCAAGGCGGCTCTTCATGCCACTCGATTTAGTGATGGCCATGGTGCGCCTCCATTGGCTTACTCGAAGACTCGGCTGGCTGCTGCACCGGGATTTCCTGGGTATCAGGACCCTGGGCGTAGGGCTCTTGAGCATAAGTGCGCCAACCACCGATCCGGCCGACCAAATCGTTGGCCTCTCGCCAATCATGCGGCGGCTGCTCAGCAAAACTCTGATAGGTCTCAAGTGGCGATTGATAGTGCACAGGCGGCGTAGCGGCCTGGGCGTCCAGCGGATCGGGTGAATCAGCCCAACTGCCGGCTGGCAGCAACCATGCCAGGCAGATAAACGCCTGCAGGCGGGCAAAGAGAAAACGCATCATCGAATAATCTCGCGTGCAGAGGCGCAGCCTGTATTTCGCAGGCAAGCACCGACTAATAGCTAAATACGCGTTACGCGACCCCAGGCAGCAACTGAGCTAGGTGCGTCAACGCATGGTTTGGCTTAAGCGAGAAACAGTCGCGGGGGTCTTTCGGGGGTTTCGGCGATAAAACCGACAAACTGATCCAGTAGCGCCAGGGACGGCTCGACCGCTTGCAGGGGAGAATTGCTGGCAACCACCGTGCTCAGGGCCACCGCGCCGACACAAAAAGCGCAGAGGCTGCACAGGCTGTTATCGGCGTTAGAAACGGACTTGCTGGAAGTCTCGCTGGCGTGATGCTCGCCATGGGCAGGTGCCTTCGCAAGCTCAGCCATAACCATCGCACCCGGATGATGCGCGGCCATTTGCGGATCAACCTGCGTCATCGCTCCGCTTTGCTGGGTTACCACGCATAACTGCATGCTGATAGCTGCCATGTTCTGCGCCGGTAGGGAGAGCATCAGCATCCAGATCAGTGCAATTTTTAGTAAGCGCATAGGCACTAGAGGTCTAAAAGCAAAGTCGATGGCCAATTATCCACCGATTAGTCCTTTTGTATACCGCAAACAATCTACTGAACAGTGCTGCAAAAAAATCGCATTCACGGCATCAGTCAAAGCACTGATAAGAGGGTGTTTGCATGGTTTTCATTCGTTTACGATTTGGCGACAACTGAGGCCCGGTGCTCAATGACAGCAGCATCCAGGACCGACAGATGAGGCTTCCTTAGCACATGCATTAATGTCTGGTGTGACAACATGAGCTGGATAACCCGCGTCTCGCAGAACACCTATGACGGCGGCGGTATCCATGCTGCCAATAACGGTGACTTGATTTGATTTCAGGTCAACAGCTATCTCATTGATGCCTGCAACCGAATGCAATGCCGCATTGATGTGTTTGACACAAGAGCCGCAATTCATGCCGTCGACTTTCAGATCAACTCTGCTCATTACGTAATCCCCTTTAAGTCGCCTCAGTAGTCACCAAATTGGCGTTTCTATCTGGACCTTGGGGACATCCTCGACCTTGCCACGAGAGTAAGGTCAAGCGTTTTCTGAAATTTGATAGAAGCCTGCGAATCCTTTGCGCAGAGCACATGAAAAGAAACCCATGGGTAATGAACAAAGCACCCTCAAATGCATCTATATTGATAGTGCTAGGCCTCAAGCACTTGGAAGATGTCGATGCCTTAGAGCTGAGGCAATGATGACTTTTGCAGTGGAATTTTCAGGCTTAACGCCTAAGGAAATAACAAAATGATTGCTCGCATACTCGCGTTGTTGATGGTTGCGATACTCATGTCAGGCTGCAGCCTGAGGCTTCCCGGAGTAGGAATTGATATTGGAGATGGCGGAGGTGGCCCGCCCCACTGCCCTCCTGGACAGGCAAAAAAAGGTAGATGCTAGCCATCAAGCTTGAAGTGGCAGTTTCTGCTGTCACTCAAGGTTATAATTCATAGTTCTATCACTCTCTCCTGCCCCACGAGCCAGAACTATTTCTGGCTAGAGCGCCCTCCCCGAAACGGTCTTTGATAGCAGCCTTTTTGGTGCCAAATGTTTAGTCACGGAGACAGGGTTTAAGATAAAAGCAACAACTGAACCTAACGGGAAAAATACCAGCAAATGCCGGCACCTAGATGTATGGCTGTAGCTTGCGCTGAAGCTCATGTCCTACCCTCCGTGTGATGCATGGACAAGTGCTGGACATTCATAGCAAGGGTCGACAACCGGCAATTAGCAGCCCGCCTACTAGGCTGACTCTAGTCGAATCAAGCTGCCCTACTGCGTTATCGATAGTGAGGGCCAACTAAACATCGACACAATTTTTTAGTGCTGATGACCTGTTTCACTGATTGTAAATTGAGGGAGCACAATGACTGGTTTCAAGCGTTTCAGATCGCCTAACGTATCTGCAGCTTTGAACTCCGGTTTTACCCTTAGAGCGCTGATCGCGTTTGCAGTGTTGTTGTTGCTGGTCTTCATATTAGCGACGGTCATGCTGGTTGGTATTGCTCACACTCAAAACGACCAGGCACGCGATCAAGGTCTGTTTTTCGCTGAAAAGGCGCTGAAAATCCGCCAGGAGAATTTGCAGCGATCGATTAGTGACTATGCCTTCTGGGGCGATGCCTACCTACATCTGCACGCCCACGTCGATCTGGAATGGGCCTATACAAGACGCAATCTAGGCTCCTCGTTGTTCGAAGACTTCGGGTATGAGGGATTGTTCGTTGTCGCGCCGAACAATCACACGGTCTATGCCGTGATTGAGGGGCAGTTGCAGCCAACGTTAATAGAAAATTGGTTGCAAGGAGATATACGGGCGTTGCTGGATGAATCGCGGGCTCGTGCGGCCGACGAGCAAAGCGTGGTGAAGGTTTTTCAAGTAGATGGGCAGCCCGCCCTAGTTGTTGCTGCGAGCTTAACGCCGGGTGGTGATCCGACAGTAAGCGAGGTGCCCGGAGCCCCATCGGTGTTGTTGTTCGTGGACGTGCTCAGCCCAAACAAGCTTCAGCGCTTAGGGGACGACTACGCGCTGAATCAGCTCAGGGTTGCACGCGGTGCCGAGGAAATCGAGGGACCTAGACTTAGTGTGCCATCGGCGGACGGTACACCCATATGGTTAGAGTGGGACCCTGCGGAGCCGGGCAGTCCGCTATTCAGGCTTGTGTTGCCACTGCTTGGCTTAGCTGGGCTGATCATCGCTGCGCTGAGTGGGTGGGTTATACGACGCGCTATGGCCACCTCGCAGCTATTAGCTAACAATTATTCCTCCCTCGTCGCCAGCGAAGCGCGCTTTCATGACATTGCACAAACCAGCTCCGACTGGCTTTGGGAGACGGATGCTAAGCAACGAATTAGTTATTTGTCTGAGCGATTCGAGGTAATTACCGGCCACGCGCGAGAGAAGTGGTTGGGGCGACCAATCAGTGAATTCCTCAGCTTTGCGCGGGTGAGTTCGTTAGCCAGTTGGGTTGAAAATCCTGAAGTTCAGGCGACCCCATACACTCCCCTATCATGCAGTTATCAATCAGCGACCGGGGAATACAGTATTTGTAACCTTGTGGTCTGTGCGATTCAGGGTCCCAATGGGCTACTGGGCTACAGAGGAACTGCCCGTGATATTACGGTGGAAATGGAGAGCCAGGCGCGGATTCAACAATTGCAGCACTACGATTCACTGACAGGTCTTTCCAACCGAAAGCAACTTCATGAGCAGCTTGAGCGACTCATGAGCGGTATGTCGGATGGTCCTATAAGCGTGCTGAGTATCGGCCTGCAGCGATTCAAACAAATCAATGACCGTTTTGGTCGATCTGTCGGTGACCAGGTGTTGGTTGAAGTTTCACAGCGCCTGGAAGGCTTTCTGCGTGAGGAGGATTTTCTGGCTCGTCATACCAGTGACGAGTTTGTTGTGCTGCTCAACGGAGGGTTTTCCAGTGAGGAAGAGATTGCCGACTTATGTTCGCGTCTGATCGACTGTATGACGCGCCCTCTTGGAGTTGTGCAGCAGCAGACCGCACTCAATGTCCGGATAGGTATCGCCAGAGCCCCCGAGGATGCAAGCACTGCCACTGAGTTACTGCGGTGTGCCGATATTGCGCTGTATTGGGCCCGGCACCATAAAAATACCCCCTGGTGCTTTTTCACACGTGAGATGGAGCACCATATCGTCGAAGAGCAGCAACTAGAAAGTGATCTGCACCAAGCCATTGGTAACGGGGAGCTGCGATTGCACTTCCAACCTCGCTATCGCACTAGCGATCGGCATCTGAGCGGAGTTGAAGCCTTGGTGCGCTGGCAGCATCCGCAACGTGGCTTGCTCAGCCCTAGCGTATTCATTCCTTTGGCCGAACAATCCGGCTTGATCGGCTTGTTGGGGACTTGGGTTCTGCGCGAAGCCTGTTTTCAGGCGAAAAATTTTGCAGCTCCTGTTTTTGTATCTGTGAACCTTTCACCTGAGCAATTTCGGTCTTCCGACCTAGTGGCGCAAGTAAAGCGCGTGCTGGCCGAGTCGGGCCTGTCTGCGAACCGACTGGAACTGGAAATCACCGAAGGCATGATGTTCGATGACGCAGAAGGTGCTTTGTTGACCTTAGAGGAGCTCAAGCTGCTGGGTGTTAAGTTATCCATGGATGATTTTGGCACTGGCTATTCGTCGCTCAGCTACCTACGCCACTACCCATTCGATATCTTGAAAATTGACCGGAGTTTTACAGCGCAACTCGATAACGCTGAAGATGGCTTAGCCGTGGTTATGGCAATCGTAAGACTTGGGCATGCTCTCTCGATGCAGGTAACAGCAGAAGGCGTTGAAAACGAAAAGCAACTGGCCCTTCTTCAGGAGATGGGCTGTGACGAGGTGCAAGGCTTTCACTTCAGCCCTCCACTGCCTATAGAGAGACTCAGTGCGTTGCTAAAAAAATCACAGACTGCATGACCATAAACTTAGGCTGTATATCAACCGTCTGAATCGCCCTTGATCCCCAGGCACTTTCGACTGACTGCGCCTGGCCCGGAGTCGCCGATCGCAACAGGCAGGTGTCGGCCAGAAGCGGTCATAGAGCGTCTACAAAATCAGGGCGTATTCATTTTGAGCTAACTCGACGTGTGCAATCCTGCAATAACCTGAACAAGCCAATCTCTGGATGCACTGCCCGAAGCTCTTCTATGCCATCCCACAACCACATTGAAATTTAGGGAAGACATGTCTAAGTCAATCACTTGGAAGCCACCGGTGGCAGCAATGGCCGAGGGTACAAAAGCCACCGTATCATTCACGTGCATAAACGCTTGCAGAGACGTGTAGCAGGGCAAAGTCGCAATCACTGTGCGGCTGACATCCCGGGCACTAAGGAAATCATCAACTCGACTCCCCAGATTGCCTACTCCACTGGCGAAATCCACATGAGGATGTAAGGACACATCTGCAAGCACCTGTATCTGCCGAGGCAGCAGCGAACCTTGCCGAGCGACGCAGCAGTAGTGGTCGCTTCTCAGTCTATTCCGCACTAATCCAGGATCAACGTAGTCAGAAAAACCAATCACTAGGTCAGCCTCTCCTTGCGCCAACGTCTTGACATGCTGATCGGGATTGAAGTCAATGACTTCAAGCTTCACCCCGGGTGCGCGTTCGCGCATGAGCAGCGAAAGCGATGGGATGATAGACAGTTGCGCATATTCATTTGCGATCACCCTGAATGCGTACTCACTCGTTGCTGGATCGAATGGGAATGAATTGAAGATGCCGTCGATCTCTTCGACTATTTTCTCGAATTTAGCTGCGAGGTCGTACGCATAGTCGGTCGGCTGTAGGCCTGCGCTCTGGCGCAGGAACAGCTCATTGGGAAACACTTCACGCATGCGCTTGAGGTAGTTGCTAACCGCCTGTTGTGATATCTCAAGCCGCTCGGCAACGCGAGAAACGTTTTTCTCGCGCACGAGATGCAGTAAAACCCGCATGTGCCTGATATCGATTTTCTCAATCATTTTGGTTGTATCTCATACAAATCTGCGGTGATTTTCATTGTATCAGTGAGCACCTAGAGTATCGCCTCCTTAAGATTTAACGAGGCATTGCTATGAAAACCGTAATTTTGATTGGTGCCCAAGGGCACATGGGCCAAGCCGCTATGACCGGCCTCAAGAAACACAACGTCATCACCGCCAGCCGCTCTGGCACAGGCTGCGACCACACGGTGGATATCACCAGCAAGGCGTCGATCAAGGCTCTATTCGAAAAGGTTGGGCCGTTCGATGCTGTCGTTAATACAGTTGGCTACTGCGAATACGCTAACTTCAGCGAAATGACCGATGAGCAATGGGACACAACTATCCAAAGCAAGATGGTCGGCCAGATCAATCTGGTAAATGTGGGCCTGAACTACATCAACGATGGCGGTTCGTTTACGTTGATTTCGGGCATTCTCAATGTCAAACCTATTCCTATGGCAATTGCTGACGCCACCACCAGCGGCGCCATCGACACCTTCGTACAGTGCGTAGCGCACGAGCTTCCACGTCAGATTCGCATCAACGTGGTCAACCCTACAGTTCTGGAAGAGGCATGGGACGTATATGGGGAAATGATGCCAGGCTTCCAGCCTGTCCCTGGCGCGCTGGTAGGCAAAGCCTTTGAGCGCTCGGTTGATGGCTTCATCACCGGAAAGGTTATATTCGTCGACGCCTGAAGAAGAGCCAATCTGCACTGAAAGTAAGTCACTGAAATTTAAGAAGGCGCCGATTTGAAAGTTAATCAGGTCGGATGCCTCTCAAGTTACAGGCATCTACATTACGTTATTAATTTAATTAAAAGGCTCAGCCTTTATGAGCTTGCGCTGTTTTCATGCGCGCCCAGTAAATCATCAATTAAACTAGCGAGATATATATCATGAAGATTATAAATGGTTTTATTGTCGGTCTTTTGCTTGTCGCTGGCTACACACAGGTACATGCCGAAGACGGTCATGATCGCTCTATGAAGAGGCATGAACAATTTAGAGCTAAACAAAAAATTATTCACGCAAATGAAGTCGAAAAGAAGAAGTTGAAGTCTGAGGCTGTCAGCCATGATAAAGCCAATTGCAAAAGATCTAGCGCAAGCTAGTATCAGCTCTGGGGGTGCACTCATCTGAGATTTTTAAATATCCTTTGAAGAGAGCAGCGTAAGTGTTAGCCAGGCGTTGCCTGGCGCTCAAAATTATGACTAAAGGTGTTCATGGCAGGGAGTAGTGGCCAAATGAATCTTCCATTTTTCCAGGTTGATGTTTTTGGAGGGGCTCCATTTAAAGGAAATCCAGTTGCCGTCATTCTGGAGGCGGATAATATTTCGAGTTCGCAGATGCTTGAAATAGCTAACTGGACAAATTTATCCGAAACGACTTTTGTATGTGCACCAACGATCAGCAACGCTGATTATCGACTGAGGATCTTTACCACGCGAGGTGAATTACCATTTGCAGGACACCCAACCATCGGGAGCGCCGCAGCATTGCTAGCTTATGGGCAGACTCCTAAGACAGCTGGAATGCTTGTTCAGGAGTGTGATCAGGGACTGGTACCGCTTCACTTACTCGGCAACAGGATCTTCTTTGAATTGCCAGCGCCTAGTTTTGCGCCGCTAGGTGAGCACAGGCTACTGGACATTCTAGCGGCCATTGGCATCCATCGTGAGTCCGTATGCAATGCTGCAATTATCGATGTCGGTGCTGTCTGGATCACTTTGCAACTTCGCTCTGCGCAAGATGTTCTAGATCTAAAGCCGAACATTAATTGCCTCGCGCAAGCAACTACAAACTGCACGGGACTTACTGTCTTCGGCCTGTATGCAGATGGTGATTCTGCATTGGTTGAGGTGCGCTCATTTGTGCCAGGCGACGCCGTCCCAGAAGATCCGGTATGCGGCAGTGGTAATGGCTGCGTCGCCGCGATGCTTCAGCGCAGCGGCATAGCACCATCGCGATATAGTGCATCGCAAGGAAATAAAGTCGGGCGCGATGGCAGGATTGAAGTTGAGTTTAGTTCTGACGGTACGATATTGATCGGTGGAGTATCTGCAATTCGGGTGCAAGGTTCAATTTCACTTACCCCATGACTCGGGTGGGCTAACTCGTGTCATATCCTGAATCTCCCCGACGTCATCGAGACAGTTAAGCGTCCGCAATGGATCGTTTTCTGCCTGACGCGACTGGCTGCTAGTGGCCGTAGGCGGAAGATAAGGCTCGTGAATAAATCTCTACTTTTTTGCAATTAAAAACTATCGGCGAAGCTAATCGTGTGTCTGCTAACAGTTCCCGCTCCTAGCCGCTGAAGATTTTCCAAAATTTGGCGTGGTGGCGTTTTACTTCTAAACGCAGCTTACTGCAATCATCTAAATTATTGCGCGCTGATGGGCATGCGCAAGCGGATTCGAAAGGTTTAATAATCATTATTATTTGGTAGATATTGTGATTATCAAAACCTTTAATTTTCGGTAGCAGATTTTGTGTCTTTATATTTTGCGTGTTGAAAACTGCTTAATTTCGCTCTACTTTAAATCTTGCGCAAAAAATCTAGCATCATAGTCTTATAACTATTTAATTTTTTAATCTAGACACAGTTAAGGAACTACTATGGCTAACGAAAGTCGTCGTAAATTTATGCGCCACAGCTTGCTGGGCATGGCTGCTATACCTCTTGGTATGGGTATCTTATCTCAACGTGCTTTCGCCCAAACCCTTACACCGCTGGACCCATCGACCCCTCAAGCCAAAGGGCTAAACTACGTCAAAGTGGCTGAAGAAGCCGCCGGCCACCCGGCTTATGCAGCCGGTGAGCATTGCGCAAGCTGTGCGCTCTTTAACGAAGCCAATAATGGCTGCGCACTTTTTCCTCAAAACATGGTCGAGCCAAACGGCTGGTGTCAGGTCTGGGCACCGAAGGCTTGACCATCAGTTTTAATGTAGAACTATGAAGTCGGGGCTAATTTTTCAAGATAAAAATCGGTTCCGCCTTCTTTTAAAGCCAAAGTCTGAAGTAAGTTTTCTATGTATTCCCTCCTTGTTCTGGCGCACCTAGCGCACAACTTGGGTGTAACTGTGTAAGGCTGCTAAGCCTTTCATAGCCACCAGCTCTGGTTGGTTTAGGTAATGAGCAATTGTTAAATCATATTTCGTTATCGCCACCAAAGCTTTGTGGTCGGTACCGAAACTTGCTGGTAAATCAGCCAATCAATCAACAGCCAGCTGCCTCATCAGAAAAATCACGCGAAGTTGCTGCCAAACGTGTTGATCCTAATCGTCAGTAACGCAATCAATAGAGTCGTGGGACTCGATTGGATATGAGGTACTGAATGTCCACACCTGGCCGGTTAGCGACCACTGGTCTGGCCAGCCATGCTTGTCCTCCCACATGTGGAGAACTTGCCATGAACATCATTGCTACCTGCAGCTGCCGGCCCTGGAACAAAGGGAAGTTGGTCGGGCAGAAAACCCCGCTCCGGCTGAGAGATATCTGGGCCATCCGAGTAAGGCTTCAACTTGCAGAACGAACCCGTGATCTGGCTCTGTTCGATCTGGCAATCGACAGCAAGCTTCGAGCCTGCGACTTAACCAAGCTTCGTGTATGCGACGTTGCTCATGGCGAGCATGTGTCATCACGAGGCATGGTTATGCAGCAGAAAACGAAGCGGCCAGTGCAGTTCGAAATTACTGAGCAAACACGGTCTGCTCTCGCGGCCTGGATACACCAAGCCCAGCTCCGTAACCAGGACTGCCTTTTCCCGAGCAGGCTGCACACCTCAGACCATCTATCCACTCGTCAATACGCTCGTATCGTCAAGGGCTGGGTGAAAGCCATTGGTCTTGATCCGGCCATGTATGGCACTCACACAATGAGACGTACGAAGGCATCACTGATCTATCGCCGGACGAAGAACCTACGGGCGGTTCAATTGCTGCTCGGCCATACGAAGCTGGAGAGCACCGTTCGATATCTTGGGATTGAGGTCGACGACGCCTTGGAAATGGCGGAGCAGACCGAGGTTTGACCATGTATAGCGACGGTCGAAGTCAGGCCGTCGCTAACCGGCCAAAAGCAGTCATCCATCGTCTATGACTTTGCGGGCAACTCAGCTCTTAGAATGGCCGGCCTAGGTATAAGTACAGGCTGCTGTTGCCATCGTCGGCGCGACCATAACCCAAATACAGTGGGCCGATTGGGCTATCGGTACCTATAAACATACTGCTGGAGAGTATCCAGTCGTCGCTATTGCTTTTAATCAGTGGCTTGCCCATGCGTCCGGCTTCCAGGGAGATACCACCATAGGCACCCTCCAACAGAGTGCCTTCCATAAGGCGGTGGTAATACATGACACGACCGAATTGAAGCTCCTCACCGAGGAGCTGGCCCGGGGCATATCCGGACTGGCGCAGAAAACCGCCCCACTGGAATTGCTCATAGTTGGGCAGTGGCTTGTCGCCCAGCTTGTCGGCGGCAAACAGGGCAAAGTTCAAGGTGTGCGAGTCAAAGGAAACGGCTGAGGTCAGCTCCCCCGACCACTTGGTGTATTCATCATCCGCCCCCAAGGCTTGCCTGGAATCGAGCAAATTGATCTGACTGCGCCACCCAGAACGGGGGAAGTTGGCGCTGTCGATTTGGTCGAAACGTAGGCGTGCGGTAAATGCACCGGCCTGCAGACGGTTGTTCTTCACTTCCAGATAGTCAGGGCCACTGTCCAGGCTGGGACGGAGTTGGCCAGTAATCACGCCCAGGCGCAGCTCGCCGTAGCGGTTGAACTGGCTGCCAACGTCGAAGCCGACCAGGGTCGAAAACATGTCATAGGTGCCGATGCGGCGTTCATCGTCATACAGATCGGCGCTGCGTTTAGTGATAGCCAGGTGTGGGGCAACGAACAGCGGACTGCCCGCGCTTAGCGGCTGGTACCACTCACTCTGCCAGCTGGTGGTTTGGCCGATCTGCACGTCGTTGCGCCATTCGGCGCCGCGCTCGTTAAGCCAGGTCTGGCGATAGCTGCCGAGCAGATTGAAGGAGGAGTCACCGTCGAAGTCGCTGGACAGGCCCAAGCCGAAGCGCAGGTAGTTCGGCCCCCAGGTCTTCTCGGCGGCATTGATGGCCAGCACGCGCTTGCCGTCTTCGTCCACAATCCGGTAGCTGACATGCTCGAAGTCGCCGGTGCCATAGAGGCGGCGCATGTCCTTGTCGAGCACGGCCTGGTCAATCGGCTTGCCAGCCTGGGTGTCGACAAGGCCGAACAGAGCCTGCGCATTGACCCGTTTTAGGTTATCGAAGCGGATCTCATCGACCACCAGTTGCTCAGGTTTGGTTTGGCTTGTCTGCTGCTGGCGCAAGGCGGCGTATTCTTCTGGGGGCAACGCCAGCTTGCGTAGTTCCTGCTCCATACTGCGCGCTGCTGCCTCGCCTAAAGGAGCGATCTGGGGCAGAACGTCGAAGTCGCCAGTGGAATACTCTCCCAGCTGCGGCGAGATCAGAATGTCCTGGGGTTGCAGACTGGCCAGGGAGGCCTGGACGTTCTGCTCGGTGAGAATACTGAGCATCTGCCCGGAAACACCGAGGATGCCGTTGAGCTGCTCGCGCTTGAGCAGCGGCGTGCCAACGTTAACCGCAATGATTACATCAGCGCCCATCTGCCGTGCGGTCTCCACGGGTAGGTTGCTGGTCAGCATACCGTCGACCAGCAGCATTCCGTTGAATTCTGCCGGCGCCACGGCGCCGGGTACCGACATGCTGGCACGCATCACGTTGGCCAGTTCACCATCTTTGAACACCACAGCCTGGCCGGTGACAAGATCGGTGGCTACTGCTCGATAGGGAATTGAGAGGCGGTCGAATTGTTGGTAACCCTTGGTCTTGCTCAACTGGCGAAGTACGGTTTCCAGTTGAACGCCAGTAACAATGCCCTTACCCAGCAAAACCTCACCGTTGCGTAAGCCAACCTCGGGGGTGAACAGGATGCCGTAGTCGTCCTGTTTTCGCCGCATGGCCAGCTCTTGGCGCGGCGGACTTTCCTTGAACAGCAACTCGGTGGAAATACTGCTGAGGATTACGTCCATCTCTGGCAGTGTCATGCCTGTGGCATAGGCCGCTCCTACCAGCGACCCCATGCTGGTACCTGCGATGCAATGCACCGGTACGCGGTACTCCTCCAGCACCCTGAGCACTCCTACATGGGCTGCGCCGCGGGCGCCACCCCCCGAGAGTACCAGGCAGATCCGCGGATGCGCCGGCTTGATAGTCGCCTGACTGCTCGCCGCATAGGCGGGAGCAAGGGTGGCGCTGGCAAGCAAAAATAGGACGAGGAAGCGGGACATGGGCGTCATGGTTGGCCTTGGCGATATGACTGTCGATCAGGGTTGACGAATCAGGCGTGAAAAGTCCGCTGAGTCCCCGGCGGCATGTGCCCTGGGGTTGATCAGGGCGGCACGCTGCAGCTCAGCGAAGGGTTGCTGACCACCTTGTAGACGCCCTTGCTCGTAGAGGTATTGCGGAACATGGCCGCTAGCCAGGAGTTTCCAGCTGAACGGCAAGTGATCTTCGTTAACCAGGCTACTCATCCAGATACTGGTGGTGCAGTTGGTGGTCAGGGTGTTGTAGAACTCGGGCCGCTCATACAGCTGATTGATGCGTTCGATATAGGCCATAAAAAGGCGCCGAGCATTACCCAGATCACTTTGCAGAGGATAGAGATAGACTTGTTCGGGCGGGCTGTGCCGATGGTTGGTGCGCAGGCCAATGACGTCACGCTCGTCGGCCACCACATAGTACAACTCGTACTGGCGGAAGAAGCCGTTGATGGTCGAGTAACTCTCCCCGATCTCCTTGCGGGTTTCGATGGACACGGCCACGTGCTGACCGTCGGCAAAGGCAAAGCTGAGAAAGATGTGAGCAATCGACGGGCCCATCCAGTAAGTGGCGATCAGATCGACACCCGTCAGTTCGTCCAGCTTCACCTGCTTATCGTAGTAGGCAGGGCTGTAATCGAACTCGCTGCGATACTGGAAGTTGCGCACGTTGTGCAGTGTAACGAGGTTGCCCTCAACAGTGGCCGAGGTCAGCACTGCCACATCGCGCTGCCACAACCTATCATTTGAAGGAACGAGCGACTGCCACCAAAGCAGCCAGGCGCCAGCTAAGACCAGCAGCAGGCTGGCAGTGAGTAGACGACCGCGTTTCCAGCACAGGCGGAATATTAAGAACAATGTAATAAAGGCCAGCCCCATAACCAGCACCTTAGCCATTGCAGTCTGCGGACCGGCGATAAGAAATGCGGTCGTAGCCCAAGCAGTCAGACAGAGTAAAGTGAGCGCTAGCAGGAATTTTCCTAGTGTCTTCATGGCTACTGCTGTAATAGAGGGCTTGGAGTGATGTCTGGTTACAAGTAAGGCAGCCTGGCCCACATGCTAAGAATAGATTCTTAGATTTTCGACATTTGCTTGGCAGAGGTGGTCAATCAGTGGCGCCCAGGAAAATTAAAATGCATTACCTGCTCGATAAGACTCAGAGCAGTTACAGCCTCGAATAGAATCAAGGCTGCAACTGTTTCGCTGAGTTACTGTGCGGTTTTGCTCGCTTGAAATTGCAGCGCGTCTTGAGTGAGCTGATCAATAACCGGCGCCAAGTCAGTTGCTGTAACTTTCTGCCGGTTATTACTCAGAGTGTTGCCAAAACCCTTGCGAACGAGCCGCAGCACCGATTTTCCAGAGGTGTTCTCCACCAACTCACCTTCGAGGAAAAGCTCGGTGTTCTGATCGCGCTCACCTGTTGCAGCCATGGCGCCTCCCAATACCAGCGCAATAGGTACGATCTCATAAGGACGAAGGCCCTGAGTTTCTGCAACTACGCCGGTAATAGCGCCACGAAATACCAGGGTACGCGGCCCGGCCTCTTCAGGACGGATCAAAGGCAAGTGCTTACCTAAGGCTTGGGCCATTTTCTGGTTCCCACGAGCCAGCACGGCGTCAAGAGTGACTTGATCAACCCTTGCATCGGGCTTGGGGGATGGATAGAAATTCAGCGGCTGCATCACCAGGCTGTCGTAGCGGGCCAGGTCAAAGCTGGGGTCGATCCAGCGCATGACCGGTACACCAGAGGCTGAACGAGTTTGTGCAAGGCCATCGTAACTGGAGAGAAAGCCCGAGTACTGGCTCTGGCTAACTGTCTTGCTGGTGCAACCGCTCAGGGCAATGCCCATGGCCAGCACAACGGGAAACAGCATGCGAGTCGGCTTCATCTGAAAGCTCCTATGACAGAAAAATCATCTTTTAAGAGGCGCAAACAACCCGGCACCATGCAGCAGCCGCGCCTCCGTATTTGTTAAACCAAGTGCTACCAATAACCAGGAACCGGCTAAAGCTCCCGGAATATCGAGTCTTCAGCGGGTTCAGGTTCGCCAAAGTTGATCTGGCTAACCTCATCGGCCAGTTGCGACTCCAGCCCCAGTGCCAGCAAGATGCTTCTGACCAGCGCCTTGATGTAGTCCGCGTCGATCTCCCTCTGCAAAAGGGTTCCGAACGTGCATAGCACCGGTCCTAGCACCAGATCTATCGCCAGTGACAAATCCTCTACTTTGAACAGTCCTTGCTCGCGACCTCTCAGCGCCTCACGGCCAATTACCTGCATTGCACTGCCGCCTGCAAAGACTGCCTGGGTACCACCATTGGCCAGAAACCTCGCGATAACCGGATAGCGGCACGCCAGCTTTACGCAAAGCGTCACACCACAAGCCATTCGTACCGCCGGACTTTCGTGGCGAAGTACGATAGGGTCGACAGAACCAATGATCTCGACACTCACCTCTGCAGCCACCGCCATAAACAACTCTCGTTCCGACTGGAAGTGATTGTAGAAAGTCCCCCGTGACAACCCGGCCTGTTTGATCAGCAGATCAATGATCGGCGCATCGAGTCCACGCTCCGCCAGCAGATGGAATGCAGCAAAGACCAATCTGCGGCGGGTGCGTTGACGGCGCTCAAGGCCAACCTTGGTGCGGTGATCAAGCACGCGCCACCTGATGCATAAACTGCCTCCTAAAAATGATAAGACACCCCCAAATAAGGCCCCTCGTTTTCCATGTCATAAACGAGATTTCCCTTGTCGTAGTCAATTTTCATGTAACGAAACCCAAGCTCCGCATCGAAGTTCTCGGTCAGCATCCAGGACAAGCCCAGCGAAGCCTGAGTGGTAAGATCTGAACCCAAGCCGAAGCCTCCGACATCGCCGCTGGCAACCAGAGATAGCTCCCGACTCAATGGAGCGCGAGCGCGCATGCCAATGAACGGCTCAATCCAGTCGACGCTCTCTGAACGATCTAGCGATGCCACAGCGCCGAACACCCGAGCATCCAGATCCAGAGATGCTTTCAAGCGGCTGTAGCGAATTCCTAAGTAAGCATCAGAAACAACCGGCGAATCTATCCACCGGTATGCAAGTGCACTGGATAGCATGGTTTGGCTGGTCGTCATGTCCGCGTCTACCCTGGCGCGTCCGCCGGGTGAAGCCACGCTAACCGAGTCCGATGTTTTCATATACAAACTGTCAACCAGAATTCCCCAGCGCCCTTTTTGAAACTCCAGAGCGCCCATAAAGCCAGCGTCCAATGTGCTCAGAATGTCGGAAAAACTCATGTCAACCTGAGCCTCGGGCAACTGCTTGATCTGCGTATTCCCGTGCATGCGGGTAGCCCAGAGATAAGGCGTCACCTTAACCGACCAGTGCTCAGCGTCAGCGGCCTCAGAAGCCAGTGCCACACCACTGAAAATCGTCTCGGCACCCATTAGAGCCAGGAGAGTGAATAGATGGAACGTACGCATTGTCTGAATGCTCCAGGCCAGATCAAAGATCAATTCTAGAAATAGCCCAGTCGATGCCCTTAAAGTCAGGCATTTCACGGCCATCATCAGCGCCGAATTCGGCTGCCATTACAGTGTTTAGTTTGCTGTTGAGTTTGAGCAGAAGGTCATTATCGACGCTCCCCACCTGGTTGATTTTCTCTAGGGGGTCGGCATGTAGATCGAACAGCTCAAGATCATTCCAACGCTTCAGCTCTTGGAGATTTTTCGGCGTATTACGTTCGACAGGCGCAAAGTAGCGGGTGAATTTATAACGACCGTCATACATGGAACGTAGGCTGCCACGCTTTTTCAGGTTCGGTCGGTAGCCAGCCTCCTGCACTGCCACCTTGGGCGGTACATTTCGGGCGCGGCCTTCGGAAATGATTCGAGTGAGTTCGCTGTCATTGGTCGCGATGCCACTGTAGGTAAATAGAATTTGCTCGCGCACTGTATGCAGATCACTTGCCTGAACGTTATTCAATGCCCGCGAGATATCGCGCCCCGGCAGCTCACGGCCGGCAAGATCAGCGACTTTGCCCGCCTCAACGCCACACATCGACAGTATCGAGGGCACTAGATCGAGGTGGCTGGTCAACGAAGAGCAGTGCTGGCCACCCTGCACATCAGGGTGACGAACGATCAGTGGAATGTGGATGCATTCCTCATAAGCGAACGGTCCCTTACCGCGCAGGCCATGTGCTCCGCCCATCTCGCCGTGATCGGAGGTAAAAACGACGATGGTGTTCTGATCTAGACCAAGCTTATCAAGCTCGTCGAGAATGCGATTGAGCTGACCATCCACAGACACCAGCGAGTTGTAGTAGAAATTGTTAAAACGTCGCCACCGCGCATCCTCATTAGGGATTCGACCAAGGGTATAACCCCAGGCCCGATCAAATTCGGCATGCGCTTTGGGTCGGCCAGGCTCATCGAGACTTTGATAGCGTGTTGCTGCCAAGGGCAATCGCCACTGTTTTTCATACATCGGATGTTTGGGTGCACGGGAGGATTGCATCATCAACCGACCATTGTCCTGAACCTGCTCGGAGTCCTGGTCAGTGTTGAAGTACATGATGTCGTGAGGGTTCACCAGGCTAACGAACAAGGACCAGGGTTTGCCTGCGTCGGTCAATTCCCTGCCAGGGCCACGCAGCCAAGAAATGGCGCTGCCGGCAATCATGTGATCGTTCTTGTAGCCGCCCAAGGTGTGGGTCAGCACATCACCAGGCCATACAAAGTCCGAGAAACCGTAGGCATCCATCTCGTGGGTGAACAATTTCTCAGGCACTTCCGTTTCGAATGAGCGATTGAGATGCCATTTGCCTTTGTAAGCTGTGTAGTAACCATGTCTGCGTAGCATGTGGCCAATGGTCGGAGTACTGGTGGAAAGCGACTTCACATACGGCAGATCAACATTCTCGAACATGCCGTTGTCTGCCGTCTGCAGTCCGGTCAGCAGCACAGCACGAGAGCTGGTGCACATCACAGCTGGGCAATAGTGATTACTGAAGCTTGTACCACTGCTCATCAGGCGCTGATGGGCGGTTAGGGCCAGATCTTCGTGCAAGGTCCGCGAAAACCGTTCCTGATCGGTAAAAATGAAAAGCAAATTTGGGCTGCCTGAACGCTGGCCCGTAAACGCAGGTGCTTTGGGGCGAGTAGTACTGCTGGTACTCGCCTGAGCCGTATGTGGCAAAACTGAGGCGGCGATGGTGATGCCTGCCATACCCAGAAAATTCCGCCGAGACACACCACCCTCTTCCTGGGGCTTATCTTGCTTGTCGTCTGCCACGATTTCTCTCCTGCTTTGCTGAGGAAGGTCTCAATGAGGCTCAAGACCAATATTGCACTAAATGTCATTTTGAACTTTTAGTACAAAATGACATTTCTGCTAATCATCCGCCACAAGCAACGCAGGTGTTCGAGCTGTGCTCTTTGAAAAATTAAATTCTGCGAAAAAAAATCTATAAGTAATTAAATGCGCCGATTTTTTGTGAAAAATCAAAATTCCTGAGTGGAAAAGTGAGTCCCTCAAAGATCATCAGGATGCATCATTCCGACGAACGGTATGCCTGCTTGAGCCCTGAATGCAGATACGAAAACTCACAGCGAAGGACAGCAGAGGTTCCATAAAGATTACTGAATGACTTTTCCCGATGAGGGAGCCCAAAAGACTGGCTGAGTAAGGATGAGCTGCGTGTAGCTTTTGGCCGACTCCAACCTGATGCGATTGGCTCTAGGCGGCCAATAGTTGCCGTTCAGGAGCAGGAAGTGGTCACAAATATTTTTTGGTGCAGTCACTACTCGCACCTTGCCCACAGGTAAGTCTCGATGCTCAATGCGTGAGAGAATATGATCATTTGAACCCTGCTCGTACCCGTTATGCCCCTTATCACACCCAATATCGACGAATGCGCCGCCCGTCTGCGCGCCGGTCACCTGGTCGCCATGCCCACGGAAACCGTCTATGGCCTGGCGGCCGACGCGCGCCAGGATGCGGCTATCCAGCAGGTGTTCGCACTCAAGGGACGCCCGAGCAGCAACCCGCTGATCGTTCATCTACAGCGCGCCGAGCAGGTCGTCGAGTGGGCCGCAGAAGTGCCTACCGCCGCGCAGCGCCTGATGCATGCCTGCTGGCCGGGCCCGCTGACCCTGGTCTTACCGGCTCGTGACGAGGTTTCGCGCAGCGTCACCGCCGGCCAGGACAGTGTGGCGCTGCGGGTGCCGGCCCATCCGCAGGCGCAGGCCCTGTTGGCGGCCTTCGGCGGGGGCCTGGTGGCGCCGTCAGCCAATCGCTACATGTCGATCAGCCCGACCAGCGCAGCGCACGTGGCCCAGCAGTTTGCCGACAGTGACCTGTGGATTATCGATGGCGGCGCCTGCCAGGTGGGCCTGGAGTCGAGCATCGTCAGCCTGCTGCCCGGTGACAGCCCGCGCCTGCTACGCCGCGGCATGCTCAGCCAGCGCCAGCTGGAGGCTGTGCTCGGCGAGCCGCTGGAAGGCAAGGACGGCGGCGTACGCGCCCCCGGCCAGCACCATCGCCACTACGCGCCCAGCACCCTGAGCCTGGCGTTCGACCAGGCACCTGCAGAGGCGCTCGCCTCGCCACGTTGCGGCTGGCTCTGGTGCGGTCATGCGCAACCCAGCCAGGGCCCGGCAGTCAACCTGGGGAACGAGCCACAGGCCTATGCGGCCGGTCTCTATGCCGCGCTCTATCAACTCGACGCCCTGGGGCTGGAGCGCCTCTATATACAACTGCCGCCACATCAGGATGCCTGGGCGGCAGTACACGACCGCCTGGCCCGGGCCAGTCAAAGGCTTTAAGGCTTCACTCCGGCAGCGTCGGGGTCTCCAGCGGCTCCTCGGCGAAGCGACTGAAGGCCTGCGCCGCCGGTGACGGATTCTTGGTCCGCCAGCGCACCAGGTACCAGCGGTTGGGGATCGGAAAGCCCTCCACATCCAGCTCGACCAGATTGCCCGGTGCGGTGTGGATCAGGGTATGTCGCGACAGGATGGCAATACCCAGCCCCGCCGCGACGGATTCCTTGATCGCTTCGTTGCTCTCGATGGTCATCTGCGGCTTCAGCACCCAACCAAAGCGGGCAAAGTGCTCCTCAATGGCCAAGCGCGTCCCGGAACCTGGCTCACGGCTGAGAAACGGCTCCGCAGCCAGTTGCTCCCAGCGAATGCGCTGACCGGTGAAACGATGGCCAGCCGGCGCAATCACCACCAGCGGGTTATCGGCCAGCGGCATGGCGTCCAGATCCAGATGGCGCGGCGGCTGGCTGAACACATAGAGGTCGTCCCGATTGTCTTCCAGGCGGCGAATCACTTCCGAGCGGTTTGCGATGTTTAGCTCAACCTCAACCTGCGGGTACTGCCGGCAAAAGGGCCCCAGCAGGCGTGGCACCAGGTACTTGGCCGTGGTCACCGCTCCCAGCCTGAGCTGCCCTGCAGTCAGGCCATTGAGGTGAGCCAGGCGCATTTCTAGGTGATCGAGGGCATCGAAGATTTCCCGAGCCCCGGCCTGCACCTCGCGCCCGGCATCGGTCAGGTGTAAGCGCTTGCCCAGTTGCTCGAACAGGTTCATGCCCAGCGCCTGCTCAAGTTTGGCGACCTGCGTCGACACTGAAGGCTGGGCCAGGTGCAGGGCACGGGCTGCTTCTGTCACGCTGAGACGCTCGGCCACGGCGAGAAAGGTTTCCAACTGGCGAAACGTGGCCTGACGGGTATGGAAGCGCGGTCTCTGCATTGCTAAATACCGATGGTTTTTAGACTGATAATCTATTTTTGACTATATCAAGTACTGGAGAAAATGCCTGTGTCGTCATTTCAGGGATTCTCGCCATGTCTGCCGCTCTCGCCCCGCATGGGCACCCC
>Ga0209542_10004254_pt1 | contig 29597 bp, 40 predicted proteins | sample RifCSPhighO2_01_FD_184028 | JGI IMG/M metagenome (GOLD analysis project Ga0209542, IMG submission 184028) | Soil microbial communities from Rifle, Colorado - Rifle CSP2_plank highO2_0.1 (SPAdes) (version 2) | ecosystem: Environmental > Terrestrial > Deep subsurface > Rock core/Sediment ... | reverse complement strand
AAGATTTTTGTAAACTGTAGGTCGTCGGTTCGAATCCGGCTGGGGGCTTTTTCTAAAAAAATACTTTACAACAATCTTTAAATCACACTAAAAGCAAAAGTCTAAATGAACGAACAAGAAATTCGCAGCTATACAAAAAATCTACACCAAATATTCATCGATACTATGCATCCTCATTTTGATGTGCAAAATCCAACCTATGTAAATAACATACAATTTAGACCGTTACTTGTTTACGCAATATATGGAGTCAATAAAATCACAGGAGAATCAGCAATATACCTCAGTAAATCCTATTTAGAAAAAATAAACAAAAATCAAAAAGTTGAAAGAACCGATTTAGACCTAAGCGTTTTTCATGAATCTGCCCATCACCTTCATTATCTACGACAAAAAACTATTTTCCAAGATCGCTGGATACTTGAACCAATAATTGATTGTGCAGTACTCTATTATTTACAAAAAAACAAAATGGGAGAACATATTAATCTGCACAAAACTTACGAACCAGTAGCTTTTGAACTATATGACAAATTGCAAAATGATGCAGGACTCAAATCATTTTTGGTCGCACCAGAACCAGAAGCTATACAAATGCTTGAACAGATGTTGGGAGAAAATCATTGGTATCTAAAAGAGGGGTTAGAAAAAGATCAAGAATAACCCTTTCTCAAATTATTTAAACTCTCTTTTTGTTCACTCTTTACGCCTCTGTAGCTCAGAGATAGAGCATCTGCTTCGTAAGCAGAGGGTCGCGGGTTTGATTCCCGTCAGAGGCTTTCACAATCTATAACAATCTATAAATTAGAGAATCATTATCTATAAAAGAAAAAGATCGATAAAAAAACATGACAAACCTTCAAAAAGCGGCAACAATAAATTTTCAAAGATCACTTAGTTTAGAAGAAACTCATGAACTATTAGCATATGTAACACGCCATCTTCCAGCACATATTGACTTCTATAATGAATATCATGAACAGATGGAGTTTGATAAATTGATCAAAGAAATAGTTACTCTAAGAGGAACGCTAATCATCAAAGGAACTATAAGAAATTTAGAAACTCACGTCTTTGATGCATTTCAAAGCTTTCCTAATCCACAATCCAGCGACGAATTATTAGGACTAAGATTTCAAACAATTCCTGGTTATAGTCTAGAAGAACACCAACCAGAAGTAAGGGAACTCTGGGATGAGGTAAGAAAAAAAGTTGGGGGTTATTTTGGCTGATAACCGCAATAAATAATTAATCCTCAACCCACTCCGCCTTTTTATCACCAATCAAAATTTGTGCAATTGCTTCAGCAACATTGACCACATCTCCTTTCTTAAATGGTCCAATCTCTTTTCCATCTAAATCAAGAAACTCTTGTGTATCACTCACAAAAATAACCATCCGATTCTTTGACTTTTCTTCTTCATTCACTCCTCGCAGCATCTCCTCCACTTTTTTATCCCCCTTTTCAAGACTTTTCATAATTCCATCAAAACTTTCTTTTTCAATTAAGAGCATCTGCTCAAAATCCCGTTTGCTAATCCCCGTCTCCGCAGCCACAAACGCCAAATCCAAAATTTTCTTTTTTCGTCGCAGCATCAATTCCCGAAAAATAGCGATCGAGTTCTCAAACTGTTTCTTCGTCTTTAAAATAGTCTCAGAAAACTCATCATCTTTCTTATTTGCAAGCTCTTTTTTATCCTTCAAATACGCCGCAACTTCTTTAATAAAATCCTTAGGAATCGGCTGCAACTGCTCACTATACCGCTCTTTTCGTAACGCCTCGTACAACTCATTATATGTTATCATCAAAGAAGAATAAGAAAACAATTTATAAGATTTGTTATAGTAAGCTTTAAAAAAAGGGAGGAGTCATAATTCTATGAGCTTTAATCAGATAGCAATTGCGCAGTTCAAAAGAAGAACAAATAAAACATTCTATTGGGCAAAGATAAAAACGGGAGAAGCAGCAGGAATAGAATGCGCTGCAAGATATAGAAATTTAAGAAAAAACATGAATGGAGAAGTTCTTGTAAAAATTAAAGAGTCAAAATTTAGTGGACAAGAATTAATAGCAGATTTTATATCCACTCAAATACCTGATAGATTTGAATGGTGCACACTTGATTCAGCAATACTGTATGGTATAACCGCTATCAGAAAAATACCTAACTTTGAATACGTGCAAACAACATTTAATCCAATACCTATTCCTCATTTTTTATATTTCTCTAATAGCCAAAGAGGAATAGAAGCAGTATACAGATTACCCAAAAAAGTAAGGGACGCTCGTACACTTGATCAAAAAACGACAGATTTAGAAGAATCACTAAGAATATACCTCCAAGATACAGCCTCGGGTGACCAACAAAGAACAATAATCATCGATAGCAGAGTTCCCTGCCCTCACCAAACGATAATTCCAAAACTTGAAAAAGCAGGATTATATGTAATCAAAATGGATGCTATCGCAACCCCGTCTTTTTCATAAAATCTTTTCCATAGATTTTTCCTAAGCTTCCCTTCATTCCCTCTCGCTCGCTAAATTCTAAACTGCCATCACTCTCCTCGCCATAGACCAGCACCGGAACAGGATCAGCACTATGCCCTTTAAGCACGCAGGGAGTTGCATGATCACAAGTCACCACTACTTTCCATTTATTTTTCACTGCAAGTTTTTGCAACGGTTTAAAAAATAACGCGTCAACTTCTTCAAGTAATTTTTGTTTTTCATGCGGTTTATTATCATGCCCCGCATTATCCATTTCCTTAAAATGAACGTAGCATCCCTCAAAATCTGCATGATGTTTTTCTAACGATCTAATAGAATGTTCACATTTAAGCTGTAATAATTTATGCAAATGCGCATAAATATCAGACGAATTCATCTCAGGCATCAGACAAGCAATATTATGCATTTTACTCGCACGCGCAATCCCAACTTCAAGGGGCATGCAGTTAAGCGACAACCATTTTGAATATGATTTAATACGAGGGATCTCTGCACTTGCCCCGCGCGTCAAAACAATGTTAGCAGGATATAATCCTTGCTGTTTTCTTTTTTTATTAATAGAAGAACGCTCTAAAATTTTATGGGACTGAACAATAAAATCATTGACAACCTCCGCACTAGTACGCGAAAGTTTATCGTTACTAAGTGGCTCGCAAAACTCAAATTTCTCGCTTCCCTCCCCCCCTTTCCATCCAGAACTTACGCTCGAAATTTTATCCGAAAACAATCCGCGCAACACTAATACGCCACGATGCTGTACCGTCGCATGAAATTCAAATTCATAGGGAAGTGAAATACTATCACTAACCTCCTTGGCTAAAAGTCTGGCTTCTCTACTGGTGATCGTTCTCCCTGCCCGTCGATCGATAATATTTTTCTTCTCTAAACTATCAATCGTTGCAAAATTAGTACGTAAAGCCAAATCTCCTTTTTTTAATTTTATTCCAGCCCCAATAGCTTCATAATATCCTCGTTTGCATAATCGATAATCATTTCCTAACAGACAAATCACCGACTGCTCGCTACTAGGAATGATATTTTCTCCAAGAGGATACATATGCCCCATTTTTCCTTCGCGTACAAAAAAATTAAGATGTGGTAAATGTGCACATTCAAGAACAGTCCTCCCTCCAAAACTTGGCACTCCTCGACCGCACCCTCCATCTAAAACAATTAATAGTTTTTTCATACACCCTCTTTAGCAAGATAATAATTCCCATTATAAAAAGTTAGCTGTCCTTCCCTCAAAACCAAAAACCACTTAAACCCTTCATACGTGTCAAATTTATGTTCAAACTATTCAAAGAAAAACTCAAAAGCTGGTTTTCTAGCACTGAAGAAAAAATAAAGCAAGAAACACAAAATGAGCAAGCAGAATCAGAAGAAATGCTCCAAAAAGCAGACAAGCTTATAGAAAAAGCAAAAAAGCAAAAAACAAAACCAATTCCTCAAGAATTTAACGTCGGACTACTAAAAACTGAGCCTGATCTCCAAAAAATTAAAGAAAAAGAAATAAGAAAGATGGATCGGTTAATCCAGAAAACAAAAAATGAAACTCACCAAGAAACTCCTCTGGAGTTTCACATAGGAAAAAAACAATACCAGCCGGATACCCAAAAAATAGTCCAAGAAGCAGAAAAAATAAAACAGGAAATAGATCATGCAAAAAAACTCCAAAAAGAAATAAAAGAAGTAAATAAAAAAGTGCTCAAAAAACCTGAGCAAGAACCGCAAAAAAAAGGATTTCTCTCACGAATAATTTCTTCATTAGCCTACAAAATTACTAAAGAAGAATTTGAAAATATTTTTGATGACTTAGAACTGCTCCTGCTTGAAAATAATGTCGCGCTAGAGGTGGTTGAAAAATTAAAAGAAAAATTATCAGAGTCGCTCATCGGAAAAGAAATAAAAAAAGGATTGCTTGAGGCAACCATTAAAGAAGAATTAAAAACTGCGTTAAATGAACTCATCATCGAACCTGATAACCCGCTTGAAATAATTAGTTTTGCACAAAAACCGTTTGTGATACTTTTTTTTGGAGTGAACGGAACCGGTAAAACAACCTCAATAGCAAAAGTTGCTTATTTTCTTAAACATGCAGGACACTCAGTAGTGCTCGCTGCAGGAGATACGTTTAGAGCAGCAAGTATTGAGCAACTTGCAGAGCATGCAAAAAATTTAGGCGTCCCTATCATTAAACATGACTATAACGCCGACCCTGCTGCGGTGGGGTTTGATGCAATTAAATATGCAAAAGCGCACAAAATAGATATTGTACTTATCGACACTGCAGGAAGAATGCACACTAAAAAAAATCTCATTGAGGAGATGAAAAAAATAGAACGCATCACTCATCCAAATCTCAAACTTCTTATTGCAGAATCAATTGCCGGAAACGATGCAATAGAACAAGCAAAAACATTTCATCAAGCAATCACCATTGATGGAACAATTCTTAGCAAAGCAGATATCGACGAAAAAGGCGGCACCATTATCTCAGTTTCACACGCCACCAAAAAACCAATATTTTATCTAGGCACCGGCCAACACTATCAAGATCTGCAATTATTTAACAAACAAAAATTTATAGAAAGTTTGGGATTATAAATCACAAAACACTGACGGGTTTTATACTCCATATTTTAGTGTGGAGTTTGTTTTGGGTTTTGAGATTTCAAAAAAATCCACGCTAAACTATCCCCCATCTAAAGATAGTGGATTTTTTTAGGATTTATCAGTCAGCCCAATGCCCTGTATATTTACCGAATCATTTCTAGAATGATTAACTTCTTGAAGTGAAGCGATTTTTTCGTAAGAAACTATGATCTTCATGCGCAAATGCCGCGGTCTATTTCTTGCTAAAAACTCTTCCCAAGAAAGAGAATAAGAACCTCCCTCACAACCCCGCTCAGGATCATGATAAATCACTTGCATAATCTTATGGGAACCAGACGCATTATCATAATTTCATTCGCTATCAGCAGTCTTCCAACAAATATTCTGAATCACTACTCCCTCTAACCTATTAGAAATCCCCCCTTCCATAAAAGGAGTATCTCGTACCAGTGCCCCGCTAAGTATCAATCCCTGTTCAAAATACCGATCAAATTGTTTATCCATCTTAAAGATTACTCCTAACTGCTTTTAATAATTTCTATACTCAAAAACATTTAATTATTAACCTGATTCAGAACTTGTCTGTTCTCGTTGTAGTGATTGCACTATCATATTATGATTACCAACCATCAAATCAAGTACTCTTCCTTGATGCCAAGGTAATTTACAACTTACGGTCATCTCAATCTTACTCACCAGATGAGTAGTCTCTCCTGCAATCTTTCTTTCTCGATTATTATAATGAATAAACATCCAGTTAGTATAATTTCCTAGACTCGCTAACACTTCATAAAAATCACATGAGTCAACCCATTCAGATCTCTCACCCGAGGGAGTACGCAAATTAAAAGAATATCTTCCTTGATCTAAACTAAGCATTCCCTTTATTTTATCTTCAACCATATAAACAAATCCCAAAATTAATTAATAAACATTAGTGTGCTAAAACCACAACTTTATTAACTCACAAAAAACTCATAAAGTTATGTTAGACTCACTGGGCGCTGCATTCAAAAAAGGATTTGATAAAATAGCAGGAGCTATATTTCTTGACAGCAAAACGATTGAACAAGTAGTTAAAGATCTGCAGCGGGCACTCATTCAGGCTGACGTCAACGTTCATTTAGTCAAAGAAATAGGTGAAAGAATAAAACAGGAAGCAAAAAATGAAAAAATTAAAAACATCGATCGAAAAGAACATCTCACTAAAATCTTGCATGACGAAATCTTAAAGCTTCTGGGAGGAAAAAAACACGAGCTAAAAATAGAAAAAGGAAAACAAACAATTGTTATGCTCCTGGGTTTATATGGAGCAGGAAAAACAACCACCACTGCAAAACTTGCCGCCTACTATGCAAAACGCGGATTTAAAACCGCAATGATGAGCCTTGATGTCTATCGACCTGCAGCTGCAAAACAACTCGAACAATTAGGAAAACAAAATAAGCTTGCGACCTTCACCGATGAAAAACAAAAAGATCCACAAGCAATTTACAAAAAATTCAAAAAAGAATTAGCCGAATATGAACTCATTATCATTGATACTGCAGGAAGACATTCACTAGATAAAGAATTAGTTAAAGAAATTGTAGAGCTTACAGGGCTCATCAAGCCGTCCTACAAATTTCTCACTATTCAAGCAGATATTGGACAAACTGCCAAATCACAAGCAGTCGAGTTTGAACAAGCAGTAAATATCAACGGTATTATTATCACGCGAATGGATTCAACCGCAAAAGCTGGAGGAGCGCTCACCGCCGCAAATGAAACAAAAGCTCCTGTCTATTTTATTGGAACGGGAGAAAAAGTAAACGAGTTTGAAACCTTTAACCCCGAGTCATTTATATCGCGCATGTTGGGGCTAGGAGATTTGCAGGGACTTCTTGAAAAAGTAGAATCTGCAATAGATCAAGATTCTCAAAGAAAATTAAAATCAAAACTTGAAAGCGGAAATCTTAACCTGCGAGATTTTCAAGAACAACTAAAACAAATGGGAAACATAGGCAGTTTCTCAAAAATGCTTGAACTTATCCCTGGCCTCGGAAAAAATAAAGATAAAATCCCCGAGGATATGCTTAACACCCAAGAACATAAAATGAAAAAATGGCAGTACGCGATTGATTCAATGACTCAAGAAGAAATAGATAATCCCCAGCTTCTAGAAAAGGAAACAGAAAGACTTTCAAGAATCGCAAAAGGCTCAGCGACGACAACCGCCGAAATTAGACAACTGCTCAAACAATATAAAATGATTAAAGAATTAACACAAGGGGCAGATCTTGCAGATATAGACGCGAGTCAAGGACTCTCGCAAAAACAAATGATGAACATTGCAAAAAAGTTTGGCAAAAAAATTAAATTTAAAAGATAATCACTCCACCACTTAGTCATTTTTATTCCTCCGTTGGCGAGTTCATCGATTGATACCTTATGGGGCGCTTCAACAAATATCTTTTGACCCAACACTATTCCTTCTCGGTGATCAACATTATCGACAAGAAAGTAGGCTCCGTCAGTTCCATATTGAATAATCTCCCCACGCCACAGCTGACTCACGTCAGCTCGCGTCGGTCAATCATGATGATACATTCTTACTCTGGCCAGATAATCGTTCATGAAATCTTAAAAGCTCAAATATTTATAAACAAACGTTGTCAAAAATATACTATGAAAAAGATTCTTGCACAAGGTGCTGAAGCAACAATTAGTTTGCTTGATAACAAGATCATAAAAAATCGCCTCAAAAAATCCTACCGCCTCCCTGCTATCGATGAAAAACTAAGAAAACAACGCACCAAAGCAGAAGCAAAAATACTCAAAAAACTCTACATTCACCTCCCCGTTCCAAAACTCATTTCTACCGATGATAAATCACAACTCACCCTTGAATATCTCGATGGGGGAAAAATCGCAGATATCCTCTCAAAAAAAAATTGTCTAGCTATCGCAAAACAAATTGCACAAAACATTACTAAAATGCACGACCTAGACATCATCCATGCCGACCTCACCACCTCAAACATGATCTACAAAAACAAACAAGTTTTTTTCATCGACTTTGGACTTTCATATCACTCAAAAAAAATTGAAGATAAAGCAGTTGACCTACATGTGCTTGGTCAAGCCCTCCAAGCAAAACATCCAACAATCTATAAAAAAGTAATAGCCCTCATCCTCAAACACTATATTCCTCTAAAACATAAAGAAATTCTCCAGCAACTAAAAAAAGTAGAATCTCGAGGAAGATATAAAGAGAAATATTAAAACAGTCTATTTTGCAAGTATTGCCGTCGAGAACTACTCACACAATTTTTAAAAAAATTCTGCTCATCAATTTTAAAAGGTACTGTAAAATATTGATCACAGTATTCATCAAAACGGTCAAAAGAAAGCGAGCTCGCTAAATCATGAAATGAGTGATAATTATGATCAAGAAATTTCTGGGCAGCAAGAGAAATATTTATTGAAGAAACTGACAAAGGATCACCAACAAGAGTTTCATAATCACTGATACGATCATAGATTCCTAATTGACGATGATAAAAAATATTAGAAACCTGGGCTACCATCTCCCCCAAAATCCAAGTGGACTCACTTACCTCCCAAAGAAACTTCTCCTCTGCTCGTGCATTCCAATAGCAAGGATTTGCAGCCATATGAAAAAGATGTCCTAATTCATGTGCAAAAATACTACCACGACTAAAAAGCCAACGATCAAAACAAGGTGAACAACAATTGTAGGCAACATCTCCTTGGGAAATATCAAGCCGAACCGTAAAGTCATAACAACTATCCTCAGCAAGATTTATCTCCCCTCGATTTTCAGCCTTAGTTCCATATTTTAACGTAAATGAAGGCACCTTCAATGAATCGATCTTAAACACATCAGGCATTACCTCAAAAAAAGTTCTTTGAGTAATACCTAAAAATCTAGAGAGTTGCTCTTGAGCAGATGACAAAGACAATCGCTTATCCAAATATGTTAAAGTATCAGTCATAAATTAGAGACAAAATGATAGATTAAATAATTTTCTAAAAATAGCCCCGCCCGGATTTCCGTAGCTTAATAAGCGAGGAGACAGAAAATTTTTGAGAAATTTTCTGGACGTTCGAATCCTAAAAATAGCCCCGCCCGGATTCGAACCGGGGTCACAAGCTCCAAAGGCTTGGATCCTTGACCGCTGGACGACGGGGCTAAGTTTTATTTAACACTCTAAAAGTATTCAGACTCTTATCGCGTTAAGCTCCATAAGGGAATCCAAATTGCAAGGAATGGGTGATTTTTAAATCTAATCCTGCCACAAGTGGGAATATTTTATATTCTCAAAACCCTCTAGGGGTTTTTATACTCCACACTTTAGTGTGAAGTTCGTTTTGGATTTTGAGATTCCCAAAAAATCCACGCTAAACTATCCACCATCTAAAGATAGTTGATTTTTTTAGGATTTATAAACAATAATCGGAATAAGATAAGATGTAAAGAATTGGTCGTAGTTGCATCAAAATAAAAAAATTTATCTCTTAAAGATAGTAACAATAGAAAGTTTTATAAAACTCCTAATTGTTTAATATTCATGGTAGTAAAAATGTTAGATAAAATCAGGCAAGTAGAATTAAGAATTAATTTCAGTATGCAACCTTCTACAGATCAAAAATTCCCCCATCAATTTTTATTAGACTGGTTTATTCCAACGCCGATAAGAAGCGGAAGTTATTCATGGCCTAAAGAAGAAGTAGGAAGACCAATGTCTCAGGACGCTCAGTTTTGGGCAGAAGTTTTAGACAATCATTTTCTCCTCAAAACATTTCCAAATTATAGAGATATAGCTCCGGTTGATCAATTAGACTCCCGCGTATTTGGAGTAGTAGAATTAGATCAAGTTGAAGAGGCTAACACTCGTCTGTATAATGAAGCACTAAACACTATTCGCACGATTGAAAAGCAGTTTCCGCTAACGCGACAACTGTATAACGCGAACGGAACACTTGATACAAAAATAATGTATTACTCAAGATTAGTTGATGAAACCAGCTTCAAACCAAGAAGTTCTTAATTCTTAGTAGAAAAATCAAAAATAATATGCTCAAGTTTTATGTACCAGACGAGTTAATCTAATTGATTTACTAGACCAACAGACACAAGCTTTAAAAACCTTATTCCTAATATACTCCCATGACAACTAAACCGCAAAAGATAGAAAAACCTTCATGGCTTAAATATACAGAAAAAGAAGTAAAAGAGCTCATTCTCACTATTGCAAAAGATCAGCCCTCATCAGAAAAGATAGGACTCATCTTGCGAGATCAACATGGAATCCCTGACGTAAAAATATACGGACTAAAAATAAGCAAAGTGCTCAGCGACAAATTCCAAGAACCAACTACAAAAAATCTCCAAGCAAGACTAGAGAAGATAATCACTCACTACAAAAAAAACAAGCAAGACAAACGAGCAGAGCGCTCACTCATCATCACTAAGTCTAAGCTCAAAAAACGAGAAGAATACCAAGAAAGCGAAAAGTAGGCTCGCACAAGCAAATTTCTACCCAAAATTTCTAAACCCCACGCTTACCACTTAAAACTCACAAATCGTCTCAAGAAATATTTTTAAACCAAACAAAATTAGTAAGGGTAAAGAGGCCACCATGTTACAAGAAATTTCTCAATTTACAAAACTCCTTCTTGCGACTATTCAGCACAAAAAAATCATTCTCATCGGTCACTATGACACCGACGGAATAACTGCAACCGCAATCATGACCCAAGCCCTCAAACGCCTCGAAGCTCAATTCACTACTAAAATAATTAAACAACTAACCGAAGAAGAAATCTACAATATCCCTAAAGACAAAATAGTCATCTTTGTGGATCTGGGATCAGGAAGCCTCCAAAAACTAGCCCTCCTCAAAAACGAAATATTCATTATCGATCACCACGAACTCTCGCAAGAAAAAGACTTTCTTAGTAACCGGCAAATACATCTATGCAACCCTCATTTGACAAACCAAGAACTCTTATGCAGCGCTGAACTTGCTTATCTTGTTGCAAGAGAAATAAATTTAGAAAATAAAAATTTTGCACATCTCGCTGTTTTAGGAATGGTCGGCGACGTCATGGAAAAAAATATCCATAAGATAAGAAACATGATCATTCAAGAAGCAGAAATTAATGTAAAAAAAGGAGTGCTGATCTATCCCTCAACTCGCCCGCTTGACAAAGCCCTTGAATATTCTTCCCGCCCATTCATCCCCACCATCACCGCAAATCGTGAAAATATTATTGTATTACTAAAAGAAGCGGGGATTGAAAAAATAGGCAACAAATACAAAGCATTAATCGATCTCACCGAAGCTGAAATGAAAAAATTTGCAACCGCCCTCATGCTCCGCATGCCAGCCCAAGGAGCAGATTCCCTCATAGGAAATTTATTTCTCATAAAATTTTTTAACAAAATTGAAGATGCACGAGAACTCTCTGCAATGATCAACGCCTGTAGTCGCATGGACCAATCAAACATTGCCCTCCTTCTCTGTTTAGGAAACAGCGATGCAAGAAAAAAAGCAGAAAGAATCTACATCAAGTACCGCCAGCACATTATCTCAGGACTCAAATACATCCAAACAAGCGCAAAAATCGAAGGCAGAGAATATATTATCATCAATGCAAAAGACAAAGTAAAAGACACTATCATCGGCACACTCGCCTCGATCCTCTCATTTTCTTCGCTTTATCAGGAAGGAAAAATAATTATTGCAATGGCATACAATAAAGACAAAATAAAAGTCTCTGCACGAATCGTTGGAAGACCTGCAATTTCACGAAATCTTAAACAATTTGTTGAATCAATTGTAACTTCCCTTGAACAAAAAGGAGAATTCGGAGGTCATAAACATGCAGCTGGCTGCACCATCACTAAAACAGAAGAAGAAAAATTTATCGAGCTAATAAAAAAGAAACTAGAATTTGAAATGGTGAAAATATAATTATTCAGTTCGTGAAACATTTCTAGAATCAAAGAGTATACCAATTTCTTTTATCACCAAATTCTTCGGATTTGTACCACCCTCTAAATAGTGTGGTTTATCTGGATTTAGAAAGTCAGAGAAAAAACTTTCCTCGCTAGAAACTAACTACGACTAAAGTATGCAGTTTTTTATCTGAATAATAAATCTTTAAGTCTACTTTTTTCCGCGTTTAATCTTTCTGCTCGTTGTCTTTCAAACGTTCTCACTAAACTAACTGCTGCAGTTCCCGGAAAACTTCCATTGTCAATTAATCGAATCACTTGATCAAAAAAATTGCAAATTGAGTTATCGTTAAAAATAAATCCATATACTTCTCCTCTATGATTTACTTCAAAAATAATGTAGGGATCACTACCTGCACGCTGCTGCTCAAAATAACACTGCGCGCGATATGCAAGTTCTCCCGCACCGCAAGAAAAATAACTCATAAAAAATACTAACTCCTCAAAATTTATATATCCATCGGATAAAATTATTCCTCGTCTCCGACACCTTTCTCAGTAATATAAAACAAACATTCATTATCCGGCAAGTTTGGACTATCAATAAGTTTAGCAACTCTGCTTCCTTTTTTTCCTCTGCGAATATACATACGATAAGTGGAGGCATGGCCGACTATATTTCCTCCAATAGCCGTGGTAGGATCTCCAAACATCATCGCAGGATTTGCCATAACCTGATTAGTCACATACACCGCCAAATTAAATTGCTCCCCCATTTTCATAAGATTATGCAAATAACGATTGAGTTTTTGCTGTCTATCTGCAAGCTGCCCTCTTCCCGAAAACTCCGCGCGAAAATGCGCCGTTAAAGAATCAATAATTACGAGGCGTATCGGCTCCCCGTTTTTAATTAATTCGCCAACTTTATCAACAAGCAAAATCTGATGATCAGAATTAAACGCACGAGCAACAAAAATGTTTTTTAAAACTCCCTCAGGATTAAGCCCCTTTTTTTCGGCCATAACTCGTATGCGTTCAGGTCGAAAGGTTCCTTCAGTATCAATATACACTGCTTTCCCTTCAGCCCCTCCCTGCTCAAGCGGCAATTGTACATGCACCGCCAAACTTAACCCTAATTGAGTCTTACCACTTCCAAAAGCCCCAAACGCCTCGGTAATCGCCTTAGTCTCAATTCCTTTTCCTCCGAGTAAATCATTAAGCGCCTTACTTCCGGTAGTAATCGTAAAAACTTCCTTGCGTTTTTCAGCAAACTCAAGTCCGTCTTGAAATCCCAAATCCATCATTTGCCGTGCAGCCTGTATTGCTTTTCGCGCCGCACTCTCACCAAGCCCCGACAAATCACTTAAATCTTTAGGAGCAAGTACTGCAACCCCCATCAAATCAAAAATCCCCGCACTCTCAAGTTTCTCAACTGCTGCAGGTCCAATGCCCGGCAAATCAGAAAGTTGCATCGGTCCTCCCTCTTTCTTTTTAGATTTTTTCTTAGTTTCCTTTTCTTCTTTCTCTTCCTTTTCTTCCTTCTCCTCTTTTTCTTCCTTCCCTTTCTTTTCTTCCATTTCTTTCTCTTTTCCAGTCATAACAACCAAAGAAAAACGTAACTTATAAGCATTATCAATATCAAATATATAGCCCAGCGTCAATTAAGAAAAAAACAAATGATAGTAAAATAAAAAAAAGCAGCACAAAAAACAATACTTCCTCACTTCTTCCTCCAGTCCTTACAAAACCAGCACACTTATACTCAATCGGCCAAAACGGATAAATGCCTTCAATTGTAAAACTATCAAGAAGCAGATGACTTGCATATCCTAAAAAAAATCCAAAGCTTCCCGCTGGATAAAAAACTCCCAATAATAAACTAAAAAATACTGCCATGAGAAGACTATGCAACACTCCTCGATGTTTAGTAAATAGTTGCAGCGGCCTAAAAATTAAATGCCTTCCATAACTACTCTGCGTGCTATCAAGATCGGGAACAACTACTCCAATCAAAACCATAACCACAAACAAAAATTGACGAGGGACATATTCCAAAAAAAGCAGCGCAAGAAAAATTCCAAATAATACGTGTGTTCTTAGTAACATATTAACTCTAAAAAGAAACACCAACTAAAATTAATAAAGATTATCTATCACCAAATCCTTTGTATTTGTACCACCCCTAAAGGGGGTGGTTTGTGAGGATTTGGAAGAGTCAGAGAAAAAACTTTTTTCTCACGAGAGGCTAACTACACACTAAAGTGTGTAGTTTTTTGTCTGAATCAAAAACATTACCGCTCAAGTTCAACAATCAATGCATCAAACTCTACATCAGCAAGTTGGTTGACTACAAAATCATTGCTATCAAACATTTGATTTCTGCGCACCATCCCTGTAGCAATTATTTCTTTACCAAGCATCTCTGTTTTCCATCGTGCAAATAATTCCTGATCTTCAATAGTCTCTTTTGAAATAAGTTTTTCAAGCACTTCAGAAAACAGAGTGCTGCGAATACTATCGGTCCCATCATCAAGCACAAAACTCACTAAACTCCGTCGCAAAGCTACCACTTTGCCATGTTCAGCGCACATCCCTTCCCCGTTCACTTTCTTCTTACATTCAGGACAAACACTAAAAAATTTCGGTTCAAATAACTGCACCACAAATGCTCGAACAGCAACCGGTTCATTAGGCATAAAATCTTTAATCTGTTTGTGTGACAAAGGCTTTTCAAGTACAACTCCCTCAAGCACTTTATCACTCACTTTAATTTCAGAAAAACTTCCCAAATGTAATTCTCCATTACGTATACTTGCATTTCCAATTTCCACAACACTCCCCTCACTAATATGGTTGCCCGCGATAAGATCAATATGATTCTCATCCCAAAGTACGGTACGAATATTACTGGAATCATCAGCGAGGGTAAAACTCCCGATCCGCCCGCTCCGTCCATTTTTAGAATACTCTCGTATCGGAGAAAGCCCCACCACTTTTCCAATGAGATTAATCTTTCGCATCCCCACAACTAAATGTGCAATCTTAACAATTTGCTTATCAAAATTAATATTTAATTCAGCAGCAATAACCTGCGCAGCTCCTTCTTTACTAATTAATCCAGAAAGTTTCTCCTGTTTTGCTACAACTTTGCGCATCACTTCCTCAACACTCAAGCCCGCATGCTGAGCAATAAATGCAACTAACCGCTCATAATTTTCTTCCATCTTTTTCCACTTAGAAAACTCAAATTACTTTATAAGAATTATGGTTCCAACTAACACACAATATTTATAAACTCCCTTGCCAACTTCATAAAATGGGAACAGCACTTCTCACTATAAAAATAATGCCTGAGTCTCCACAGACAAATCTAGATAAATTAGAAACACAAGCAAGAAAAATTATTGAAAAACTGGAAGGAAAAAATCCTCAATTTAAAAAAGAGCCAGTTGCGTTTGGCATCGTCGCATTAATTGTAAATTTCTCAATGGATGAATCTTTGCCAACAGATCCATTTGAAGAAGAACTCAGAGAAATAGCAGGAGTAAGTTCTGCAGAGACTATTGATTTTAGAAGAGCATTTGGATAAGAAACCACCTAAGCCGCTCTGTCCAAAGTTACTGTTTTTTGTTCGCAATAGTAAAGTTCTATAGAACTTGTTTCACAAAATATAATCTCAAAAACCCGATGAGTTTTTATATTCCACACTAAAGTGTGAAGTTTGTTTTGGGATTAATAGAATTCTTTTTGTAGTTTTTGTAATTCTTCTTGATCAGTTTTTAGTTTTTCACGGGCTTGCAGCATTTTTTTCTCCCTATCCTCTTTGTTTTTGAGCCGGTCTATTTCCATTTGCACTTCTTTTATTCTTCGTTCTGCATTTTCTATTCTTCGCTGGTCAATTTGATTTGAACCTAGGGTATTAAATTTACTTCTTGCTGCGATTATGATAAACAAAAGTGCTCCAACAGCGACGACAACCAAGAGAATGTATGAGAATTTTCCTGAAGGTATGAGGCTGCTGATGGTGAATCCAGTAGTGGGGATTGCTTTTTGTGCAGGCTGTTCACTTTCTTGATTTGTTGTCTTTATCGTTTCTTCTTGAGTGTCTACTATTTGTGTATCACTTTCTGATACATTCTGTATGGGAGCAGACTCTTGAGTAATTTCTTGCGGAGCATTTTTTTCTGCTTCTTGTTTTAGTTTTTCAGCTTGGGAGATTATAGTCAGTTCTTCTCCGGGAATCATCGTTATAATGTAGCTGTCTTGGGAGGTTACATTTTCGAATTTTTTATTTTTTATTTGTTCTCCATCTTTTTTTAGGGTGACAATAATGTCAAGAATTTCAGGGGTTACAGTGCTCGTAAAGGTTATTTCTCCTGAAGCACTAACATCTTGATGATTACTTTCAAGAGTAGTCAGCTGTCCTTGTGCGCGAATAATTGTTGAAACCCGATGACCCTCTGGTGCAATTATTTTAAACTGTGTGTCTGCAAGAACTGTTGGGAGCACTAGCAGTAAAAATACGCTGGCGATTATGCTTATTTTTGTATACCTCATTTTCAAAGAGAGGAATTATTTGCTATTTATAAATCTTTTTTTTGTAGTTTTTTACCGCATAGTAGTAGATGGTTTTATAAATTAGTTTTCTCTTAGGAGTTCATGAAAAAGAGGAAGGGAGTTAGTTTTAGCGGGAGGAGTCATTTTCATGTTGATTTTATGAAACTATTTTATGTTGCTTCTTTTTTATTTATTACCATCTTTTTTATTTTACCTTATTTGGTGCAGATATCGACGTATTTTCATGAGAAAGGTCATCAACAGGCTTTAGATAAATTTCACGTGCCTAATGCGTACCGGCTTAATTTACTTGAAACTATTCCGGCTTTTTTTAATCCGGGGGTAAGCAAACTGGGAGTTACGACGTTTGATACCACTGCATATAATAAGCTAGATTCGTATCAAAAAGCTGAAGTTAATCTTGCAGGGATTGTGAGCGATTTGCGATTTTTGTTTCTTATCGGAGCGTATTTTGCCGTGTTTAATGTGTTTACTTATTATATGATACGACGCAATCAAGAGGATAATTTGTTGTGGTTTTTGGGACTAAACTGGGTGTTATTTATGTGGCTGCTTGCACTGATTCAGATAACTATTGCAAATATTACCTATAGTCAGGGGGATATTTATCACTTGCTGCGTGCTGTTGCTCTCTCATAATTTTTAAAAAGTTTCTTTCCTTGATTTACTTATGAATGTTGTGGATGTTGTTGCGCTTGCAAAGGAAACCCAAATTTGTAAACAATGTAAACATGTTGTTGTGGGAAAGGGAAATGAAAAAGCGGCGATTTTATTTGTGGGAGAGGCGCCGGGGAGAAATGAGGATGAACAGGGGCTACCGTTTGTGGGGGCAGCAGGAAAAAATTTAGATAAACTTTTAGAAAAAGTGGGGTTGAGTCTTGATGCAATTTATGTGACTAATATTTTGAAGTGCCACCCTCCAAAGAATCGTGATCCGCTCCCTGAAGAAATTAAAGCACATACTCCCTGGCTGCTTTCACAAATAGCAAACATGCATCCCAAGGTAGTGTGCAGTTTAGGGAATTATGCAACAAAGTTTTTTTTAGCGGGAGGAAATGTTGATGAAATGAATCAACAGCCAGGAATCACGAAAGTGCATGGTAAGGTGCGCATGATTAGCATTAATGGACTATCTATAAAACTGATTCCGCTTTTTCATCCTGCAGCGATTATTTATAATAGAAAACTTATTGAGGAATGGGAAAAAGATATGGAAATAGTTAAACGAGAAATTAGTCAGCGTCAGTTGTTTTAGGCTGGAGTTCATATCCTATCTCAGTTAATAAGGTGATAAGCCCAAAAGCATGAGTTGGTGAGTCCATGGTTCTAAGACGTACCGTGTTAGTATATGTTTCTTCTGATAGGGATGATCTTTGAAATTCAATATCGGTGAGTATACCCTTTTCAAACCAAGACCAATTACCTAAATTGTTTGATTTACTATATGCAGTTTCGTCTAATATTTTTGTAAGGGTATCATTGTATGAAGGCATACGGAAATTGCGATAGGGTGTGTTTTCTGTTTCTGGATTATATTTTGATATATATGTTTTTTGAAATGTATCATTTGTAGTAATTACCATTTGATAGATACTTATTTTGGCTTAAAAAACTTTATTGTTTTGGAATAGTACCTTAGTTTTTTTCAGCAGAGAAATCACACTTGTGTTTTTTTGCTTGCTTTTCTATTAAGTCCATTACTTTATTGACGTCGTTTTTCATTTCTTTGAAATCTTGTCCGGTTCTTGTTAATCGAAATTTTCCTGCGGCTATATAGGTGATTTTACAATGAGAATCCTCTAAGGAGTCAGTGAGTATTTTTTTGACAATTTTTATTCCATCTCCCTCTTTACTTGCAAGCTGGAATATTTTCTTTAGTTCTTTTGCTTTATCTTTTTTTGTTTCAAGAATTGTAGTTATTTTTCCTGCACTTGTTTTGTCCAGATATTTTTCAAGAATTTTTTGGTTCTTTTTCACTTCTTCAAAAAAATCAATAAGTGAGTAGGACTCAGTTATTTTATTGATTATCTCATCTGCTTTGTCTTGGAGCACCGTTTTAAGGATTGCCTGATATGATCTTTCTTTTGCTATTTTTTCAAGGAGTTCTTTTTTTTCGTTTTGTTTTACTCTTCGTAGTGAGAGATACATTTTATCTCCTTGTATCTTGAGGATTTTACAGACAATACTTTTGCCCACGATGACATACTCACGCAGATTTCTGATTCTTCCCGGGGCTATTTCTGAAAGAGTGACCGTTCCTTCGACATTTCCCTCGATTTTAACAAAGACGGTGGTACCTACAATTCGCTCAACGATGCACGATACAATTTGTCCTTCCTCAAGATTATGTGTGCTCATGAAAATCTAGTGGGAGTTGGCGTTATAAATGTTATGCTGGTAATTATTGCGAACAAAAAACTGCACACTTTAGTGTGCAGTTAGTCTCTAGCCAGGCTCGATATAATTCTGACTTTCCAAATCCAGATAAACCACGCCCTTTAGGGCGTGGTACAAATACAAAGGATTTGATGATGTATAAATATCACAAAAAAATCCACGCTAAACTATCCCCATCTAAAGATAATGGATCTTTTAAGGATTTAGAAAACTTTTGAGGATTGCGCAAATATTAACTGAGCACTTCAATAATACGTGACTTAAATTCGGCTTTGCCGCCTTTTGGTTCAGCAATTATATTTTTACATTGAGGACATTCTACTTTTGTTGTTGCACCTTGGAAGGTGATGAGTTCATGTTTGCAACTTGCACATCGTACTTTAACAAATCGGTGTTTTGCTCGTGCCATGAAATCATAGGATAAAGAGAGTTTTTAAATGTGTTGGTTTGTAAGAAAATTTATCTTTTTTATCACCGATTTTTTTAAGATTTACAAATTTTTATTATTTGGTTGAACACCAAACAAAGCTACCTAATCCTAACTTTTAAATATTCTTTAATATTCTTTAACTATGCCATTCACCAAAGAACAAGCGCTTGATATAAAAAAACAGTTATTCGAGCAAGTCGAAAAGCTCCCTCCAGAAAACAAAGAAAAAATAAAAGAATATATTAAATCTCTTGACGAAGATCAGCTTGAACTATTTCTTAAACAACAAGGCATCAAAATAGCCGACGGGGAACTCCGCCAGACTGATCAAGATAAAGACGCAAAAGAAGAGCCAGAAAAACCAATTTTCCAGGCAATTGTTAAAAAAGAAATTCCTGCCTATGTCCTCCAAGAAAATAAAAAAGCCATGGCTATTCTTGAAATAAACCCCCTCTCAAAAGGGCATACCATTATCATTCCAAAAGAACAAACGACGATTGAGAAAATTCCAAAAATCGCTTTTTCCCTAGCCCAAATAATAGCTCAAAGAATTAGGAAAAAACTAAAACCCCGAGAAGTTAAAATAGAAACATTTTCATTTCAAGACTATCCTGCAATTAATATCATCCCCCTCTATGACGACCAACCACTCAAAAAAATAAAAGCCCAAGAACAAGAGTTAAAATCTCTGCAAAAAAAACTTTCTCTAAAAACAAGAACTAAAAGAGAGCCAAAGATTTCAAAAGAAGCTCCAAAGAAAAATCTCCCTGAAATTAAATTTAGAATTCCTTAATATCACCAAATCCTTCGGATTTGTTCCACACCCTTAAAGGGTGTGGTTTTTTGGGTTTTGAGATTCCAAAAAAATCTACGCTAAACTATTCCCCTCTAAAAATAATGGATTTTTTAGGAATTCATAAAAAAAATCCAAAAAAATCAAGTGCCACTAGTCCTAAAAACCCAATTAAAAAACCGGGAGTGAAGGGAATTCCTTGTTTAATCAAAATCTTGCGACGATATTTCTCTTTAATTAACGCAAGCTCTCGCTTTGAAACTCCTTCCCACCGTGCAGCTATCTTTTTCCCTCCAACAAAAATATCCTCATATAACCATTCCCCTTCAGTCAAGTTCTGCGGAGCCACTGCTTTCACCATACAGCTTTCCTCAACTCCTTTTGCAAACACAAACAAAATAGGAAACAATAAAAAAATAAATCCAATTAATAATAAACTCTTAAAAAAGAAAAAAGAAAAAACTACCCAAACTACCACTACAATCAAACTTGAAATAAACAAAGAAACATGCGCTCTAGTTTGTGTTTTTACTTCTCGACAAAACCGTTTAAAATTAAATGCAACTAAAAATAAACTCCAAACTAAAACATAGAGCGATCCCCCAATCAAGAACAGCAAAATAAACCATCCAAAAATTTCAAGATTAATCCGTAGATGGGAACTCAGCGGCAAAACCACACTTAATGCAATAAGCAGTTTTGCGTCTCCTCCCGCAAATAAGCGAAGGTAATAAAATAAATTTCCTAGAATGAGGCCGGCTCCCAGTCCAAAAAGCCCCATAAGAAAAAATAAATAATCTCCCATAAAAATACTCATTGCCAATCGATAAGCAAGCGCAATTCCAATCAATGAAAAATTCCAGACATTGTCAACTTCCCGTCGATGCAAGTCCTGCAAAATTGCTCCGATAATCCAAAAAATTCCAAAACCAAATAAAAAAAGATTAGGTTCACTGCTTAATAACATACTACACCTCAAATATCCTAAACCGAAAATTACTTATAAATCTTCTTAAGAGCTTTCTTTCTGTTCAGCTCTTCCCCCGCTCCGACGCCCTCCCCCTTTCTTGTATCGACTAAACCGTGCCTTCGCTTTCTTATCATTTTTATTTTTACGCCTACTAGGCATCCCATAATCCATACTAAAAATAATTAAAAGAAATATTTAAAGGTTTCACAACTCAACTAAGGAGTAACACCATTTGCTAACGCACCACCAGCTCCCTGTACTGCACTTGGAACCGGACAATCAATATTACAAGGCTCAAGTCCCACCCCACCACTAGTCATTTGTTGTAACTGCAAACAGCTATACGGTTTATTATTAAGCTGATTATTTTTATCAGTATCAAACACTACATTTCTAGTCCGAGTACAATAATCGTACACAGACTGCGTTGTACAAGCTACCTGACAACTCTGCACAACCGTTTGTACATTTACAGTCCCTCCTCCAAAATTTCTAATAGTATCAAGAAACGGAACCGTCCCCGTCGTAAACGCATAGATAATAAAAACAAGCACCAAAATTGCAAGTATGATCCCAACAATCGCCCCAATGGTCATTTCCCCTCTTTTACTTTTCATCTATCAAAAAGTAATCCCTTATTTAAAAACCTTTCCAAAATCTTTTTGATAACGATACTCCACATCCATTTCTTCACTGCTGCTCTTCACCGCTAAATCAAGAGATAACACGATTTCCTGCTCACTCAATAAAATATTACTCACACTAACTTCCTCAAGTAATACTAATTCAGGAATCGGATAAGCCCCATTTCCTTCTTTAGTAGCCGCAAGTACTTGTTTGAATCTATAAATAAAAACAGAATCTCCCTCCTCAAAATTAAAATTCAAAACTGCCTGATTAAATATATCTTGAATATAAAAATCAAGTAATCCTTGTTTTACATACACCTGCTCAACAGCATCAGCACTATACACCACTTGAGTTACTTCACTTTGCTTAGTCACAAAATATGCAAGACTTAGTCCCACTAAAACAAAACAAGAAAGTACAAGTAATCCAACCGACAAAGAAATTCCTCTTTTATTCATTTGCTCCCTCACACGTTCTCACTCTAACTAAGCTAATCACCAGCCCTTTTTTAATACCGTCCCGATAAACTGCGGTATAGGGTGTTGCAACTAATGTTCCACGCTTATTTGCAAGTCGTTGCGCAACACGCTCACTTCCTTCAAACAAGTTTGAAACACTATTTGATTTTTGAAAAAAACCATTTTCCATAACACTTCCCATAAAATAACCATCTCCCACTGCAAGCTCATATGCACACAATACATACAATCGATCACTAATTTCTTTTACAACTACTTCATTCCCTTCACTCACAAAATTTCCATACTCATTCACTCCCGATCGAATGCTTGAAAGCACTGTCGTAGATTTCCCCTCAACAACAAATGAACGACCAAGTAAAAGCAGTAAATCTTTTTCAGTTTGTCTATCAATTAACCCTTCATGCACACTCACACTTTTTTCCCCCAGTATAGTCTTCCCCGCCGAAATAGAAAAAGTAAAAAAAAGAAAAAGTGCCAGAACAAATGCTAAAATAAGGCAGGCAAAGACCCAACTAATAAAGCTATCCACCTCTCCTTGTTTATTCATATGCTTGCTCCTCTCTGATTTGATCCAGCTAAAACTTCAAGTCGATAATTGCTGACTACACGCGTTTGAGAAACACAAACTGGAAAATTTTTTCCAGATAAGCTACACTCAACTGCATAAGCACTATCTCCCCCCAACAGCGGACTTCCAATTAGTTTATCATTATGAAATAAACGTACCTCAAAATAAAAATTTCCCTGCTCTATCACTCCCGCATTAATTCCCGCAGCTTCATACAAAGAGAAATCCTCACAATACTGCTCCTCACACACAATTCCTGCTTTAAGCTTATCTCCATCGACAAACGCATCAACAAGTTTATCACGCATAATTTCAGCCTCAACTGCACGCACATCAATTTCCTGCGAATAAAAAACAAACGCCCCAAACCCTAAAACAACTCCTATTACTCCCATCCAAAAAAAAAGCATTCCAATATGCGCAAAATAAAAATCTCCTCCTCTATTCATCTTAATTAACCTCCTTAACCACTTCCCCTATCTCTAAAGTAAGAAGACGACTCGCAGCATCAATATTCCAAACTACTGACACATCATTAAAATAATAAAAGTCATATCCTCCACCGTCGTACAAACGAACAGTAACCTTGCGCGCATCATTAGCAATCTGCACAATTGTCCCCTCAAAATTATTTTTCTCCGCCAATTGATACGCATCAAAAAGTGCAAGCTCAATAGTAGTCCCGGGTTTTGCCCCATCAATAAGCAACGCAATTTTTTTTGCATATGCCTGTTCGTACAACGTTGCCTGACTGCCTGCTCGGGAAATAAAAAGAAACATCGCTGCAATAAACACTAACACAATCACCACAAAAACAATATGCACCGTCAACAGTTCTGCTCCTTTTTTATCCATCTTAAGGTGCTATTTCAAAATTGTAAACGCCCATTCCTTTCAATGTTTCAATACTATACGGATAAACCGTTGGTGCAGAATACTTAAAGCCGTCATCAGACTGATACCACATCACAAGACCTCCAGAAATAAGTGAAGCTCCTCCGATCGTTCCTCCTGCGGCTAACAACACTGCGCCGATGGGTGCTCCAACTCCCGTTGCTAGTAAAGCAGCAGAGCCAAGTCCAACTGCAGTTCCCGTCCCTATTCCACTAATCCATTCATCAAGATTTGAATATTCAGAAATCTGTGCAATCACTGCATACCCCTGTTCCTGACGCGTATCAATAATAGTCCAATCAACATAATTAGTTTTTTGCAACTGCTCGTGTAATGCTTTGTTAGATGTTTCTGCTTGTTTAAGTGAATCAAACAACACCACCGAATTTTTTGATTGCTTCCAGCCAGGATGCAAATATTCTAAAGCGCTCACTTCTCCAACCTGTTTTTTTTCAAGATAAGAAAAAAATTCTCCGGCGCTAAGAGAAGGAACCTTCTCTTTAGTTGTATCGTCAAAAACAATTCGAGAACAAATAAGTCCATAATTAAGTTGCTCAAATCCTTGCGACATAAAATTTAATTTCCCCTCTCCCAGCATCGCATGACAACGCACCATACTATCACTCACTGCTTCTAAAATTTCTGCACGCGCAGTAGAACAAGATTCATCACTGCAAGCACTAATAGAAATTTTACGCACGGGGTCAGAAGCTGTACTCCGTAGCTGACTGCAATCTTCTCCCGACATACTTAAACAAATTTTTTCAGTCTTGCATTTAAGCGGAACAGCATCGCGCACATCAATAAATTTTAATCGCGCTGCACTGCGTAAAACAATCGACTGATGACACACTTCTTTATCAATATCGGACTTCCAAAAAAATGAACCAACTAAGATGAGCAAAATCACAAACCCAATTACTAACACAATCACGCTAATCAAAAAACTAACGCTCACTTCTCCATTTTTATTCATATCTAACTTCATAAAATCCCCGCCTTTTTTAGTAAAGAATACACCGACGCTAACAACACACCAAAGATAATGACCCACAATACTATTTTAAGTAGATATTCCGTTGATACTTCGGCCTTTCTCATCATATGCTCCTGCGAATCACTACTTTAGTTTCTTCTTTTGCAAGTGTTAGCTGCTCAATTTCAGACAAATCTAATACTCCTCTAAATTCCAAAGGAGCAAAATCCCCCGATCCATAGACTCCCGATTGTTCCTTATAGATTTCATCCACAATAATATCAAAATCAAATCCCTCACATTTCATTATCCCAATACAGGTAAGTGCATCACATAAACATACACAACCTACTGCATTTTGACATTGCCCCGTCGGGAAATTATAATCAGGGAACGTTCGTATAATCCAATCTTCACCTGGTGGAAAAATCTCAGTAGTTGCAGTTCTTCCATCCTTAAAAACCACCTGCGCAACTCCCGTTATTTTTTCAAGTTGCGCGACTGCTTTTGCTTCTTGTGTTGATTTCACCGACCATCCATACAGCAAAAAAAGTAAATAAATAAATGCAAGTACGACAAGAATTGATAAAACAGTACTCACCACTTTCTCCCCCAGCAGCCATCCTTTTCTATTCACGTTCCCGCACCCCATAACTAATTTGATTTATCTTATCAATAAATGTATCAAGATTGCGCAGCTCGGGGCTATCCGAGGTGTACCCGCTTGCAGGAATCGCCACCCCTCTATAATACACAAAAAACCCAACTGGAGAAACCCAATTTCCCTCGCTGTTTGCAAGCACGCGATTCACAATCGCAACTAATCCTTCTTCAGGACTTTTCCCAACTAAACTAGTCGCAAACAATTTATTTTTTTCATCTAAATATAAATTCTTTTCTTTTTTTGTAAAAAATCTCATAATATATTTTTTATCAGAATTCCAATCCCTAACCCAAATAGTATCATAAGGACGTTCAACATTCTCCACACTAAACCATTGCTGATTATCTTTACTCCACTGCCACCCAATCGCCTCTCCTTTTTGCTCGCCCTGCAAAATAGGTTCAGTGTTATACTTAAAAAAAATATTTGCTTCATCCCCTCGTATTTCAAACGACAAAATGGAAGGATCACTAATAAAATATTCTCTATTCCAGTCGACGGTAGCTTCTGGCTTTTTAAAATCATTAAATAATTCGCCCACCTGCGGAAAATAAGTTGATAGCATAAAAACTGCAACGACTAAAGTCAAAACAATCAAGATCAGTGAAATAACTGTTCCCATACTCAAGCTAGAATCGCCCTCTCCCATTGCTCACCCCCACGCAAATAAATCTTTAATATACAAAATCGCACCCTGCCCCTTTCCAAAAAGAATCAAACTAATAAAAACAATAATGACTAGACCAATAACTGCGAGTAGCGTCCAAAATAAATATTCCAAAGGAATACTCCCTTTTTTTGCAATACCTTTTTTATTGTTCTTGCTACTGTTTGACCAAAAAAAATTTCCCATTAACAACTCACTCCCGTACAAGACAGAGTTCTCCCCCCAAACTGCTGTGCAATCTGAACGCAAGTAAAGGTTCCAGAATCTTTTTCTCCATTCGTATAAAATTTAAGGTTTCGCTCCTCACAACAATAACTATACTTGCTTTCAAGATCAACTAAAAGAGCACATTGTTCGATAACTTCGTCAACGTTTGTATAACTAAAATAACTTTTTATTTTACCAGAAAATTCCCCGCCAACGCTCGTAAAAAAAAGCACCATAAAAACTAAAACCATAATTGCTAAGACTAACACTACTGCCGTATTAATGGCTAAGCTCATCCCTTTTTTGCAACCCATCATCGTCTTATATGAATCCATTTGTTTATATCTTTTCCGGCTAACCTACAATTCCCTGCAGTGCAACTCTGGATAGTAAAGAAAGCGACAGGATTGAGATAAGTGCCATAATCAAATACAAAAAACTTCCGCGCATAAGATTTTTTGAAAAATCATACGTACTACGCAATCTATCCTCGCCCGCGTCGATAACTACTAACGCTCCCGATAAAATAAAAATAATTTCTATAATATAAAGTCCAATGGAAAGTTGCATATAATACGGAGGGACCATTGCAGTGATATCAAATAAACGCGTAAGCGTCCCCAGATTTCCTAGACCAGAAATAGTTGCCTCTCCTCCTAAATCAGATAATACTTTTAATCGTCCAAGAATGCTGGTAATCATACTGCTCAATCCCACAACAATTCCCGCAAGCAGTGGAGCCAAAAAAGTCATATTACTTTTCATGTCGCTCACCACATCAGCAAGTAAATCCTGTAGTCGTTCATTAATTTTTTGAATGTTACGCACATACTCGCTAATACTCATTAAACTCTCTGCCGCAACATGCAACCCCTTCTTAACACTTTCAACTAATATTTTCATACTGGTTGCAATCAAATTACTCGGATAATAAATCAGCGCTCCCCGTCGGGGATCAAAAATCGCACTCTCAATACTCATACCCATTGATTGAATGTTGGTATTAACAATTCTAAAAAATTACTCGGATAATAAATCAGCGCTCCCCGTCGGGGATCAAAAATCGCACTCTCAATACTCATACCCATTGATTGAATGTTGGTATTAACAATTCTAAAAAATTCACTCGTTCGCTGTCCTTTAGTTGACTCGGCAACTTTTGCAAAAACAATTTCTGCAGGAACTCCATCCCCCAGTCGGTTGCCCAGTGAAAACAGACTGCTGTTAAATTCTTTCTCAAGCTCCTGCGTTTCATTTCTTGAATCAATTAAATATTTTGTCCGCATTCGAGCGGAGATAATAAAAAATAAAGAAATTGAAAAAGGAATAAACAGTCCCAAAAGCAACGCAACAATACCAAATGGTCCAATTAATCCACTTGGCCCGGTGATAAAACCAAAAGCTTGCTCTCCAAAAAGATCCAGACCAACACTTGCAAGTGCAAAGTCTCTGGGTAGTCCCAGCCAGTCAGGAAGCGGAGTAAATCCAAAAATAAGCGGAGATAATCCTAAAAGAAAAAGTGGAAAAGTAATAAGTCCTGCAATAAAGTACGGTTTCTTATCAGTATAGCGAAAATAATTGGGATTTTTTTCAAGGAGTGAACTTTCTCCATATCCCCCCGGTCTTTTTAATAAAACTTGACTCGTCAGATAAAAAACAAAAAAAGGAATAATCAAATTAAAAAAAACAAAGACATGCATTGCTTTAATTGCTCCTCCAAGTAATGTTGAAGCAAGCGGAAGAAGTGCAAGTCCTAGCGTAGGAAGTACAATTCCCAGCATGTACAAATTAGTCAAAGGAGATTTTATAGAGTGAGTATACTTAAGCATTTTTTCATACACTCCGTCAAGAATAACACGTAAACTGCGCTCAAGTATCTGAACTCTGCGTGCTTCACTGGGCTCAAACAAACTGCTCTCAATCAAATGAAAACTCTCAACAAATTCTATATTAGTATCTTTCCAAAACTCTAAGTAATGATCTAAACTGTCCTTAAGCGTGGGATATCTTCCCGTTTCAACATCCCAAAGAATTTTCCTAAAATCAAGTGCAAGCGGAGACTCGATATGCTGACTAACAAAACTAATCGCCCGCTCAAGGTTGCTCGTGTGCTTCATATAAATCACCGTATATAAAATCGCAGGAACCATCTGACTGCTCGCTTTAAGTCGCCACTTAATTGCAAGACGCGCAGGCATGCTATAATAGTAATAAAATATAAATATGGAAAAAATAAATATTAATCCTAAAAAGAAAAAGGGGAATTCATTCCCAAAAAACCACCAAGCAATACTCAAAACAAGCGCGCAAAAAAAAACGCAAAATGAAGAAACGAGTGCAAGACTAGCCACTTCTCCCGGTTGGATATCTAAATGCGCTTTATCAAGATTATTTCTAATAGTAGCCTCATCTTTTTTACTCACACTAATTTTTATGAACGAACCAAAACTTTTAACCCATTGTTCATAGGCAGAAAGTTCCGGCATAAGCTCCTGTTTAAAAGTAATATATTCACTAGAGACTCCTGAAACATCAGGTCTAACAACCATCCCTGCTCCTTCAATTTTCTTTGAATATTTTCTTAAAATTTCATCAACTTCCATTTTCTAAATATCTTAACGATACCTCCGATGATTTCTTGTATGATTTTTTTTACGTTTTTTTCCAGCAGCAAATCTTCTTTTTACCCGTCGATCATACCAACGTTTTAAGAACCAAACAATAAGGAAGAGTATAAGTAAAGATAAAATAATACTCACCCCAATAACAAATGCTAAAAACGACCGTTTCTTTGATTCTTCAACACTTAATATAGTAAATGACTCACTCGAAGTTGCAGTTCCTCCCGAATACCGTAAAGCTCCTCCAAATGAATAAGTATCAGGAGGTAAATGACTCACATCGAATTCTTTTTTATACTGTTTACTTTCCTGTACAATAAAGGTTTCAGTTTCAGAAAAGACAATTTTTCCACTGCTATCTTTAATAGTATACTCTACCATCACATCTTCTCTAAATTCTTCCCCAAAGGGAAAGAGCGTAAATAATACTTGTATCTTATCTCCCGCAAGAATAGTTCTAAATCCAGAACTAATTTCTACATCAAAATCAAATAAGTTTGATTCTAATTCTACCGTCGGACTATCAGATGTACTCGGTCTGGTGATACTTCCTCCGCCGCTGCTACCTCCGCCACCACTGCTTCCTCCGCCTCCACCACATCCTCCGCCACTACCTCCACTAGCAGGC
>Ga0209542_10004253_pt1 | contig 29600 bp, 26 predicted proteins | sample RifCSPhighO2_01_FD_184028 | JGI IMG/M metagenome (GOLD analysis project Ga0209542, IMG submission 184028) | Soil microbial communities from Rifle, Colorado - Rifle CSP2_plank highO2_0.1 (SPAdes) (version 2) | ecosystem: Environmental > Terrestrial > Deep subsurface > Rock core/Sediment ... | reverse complement strand
TTCTTGAATATTATTCTCAGCGTCTTCAACTCTATTGTATGCTGCTGTGTTTAAGATAATATCGGGGTTTATGCGGCTAAGTGTTTGGAATACGCTTTCTTTATCGCTGATATCAATATCCTCATGAACTGGTCCCAGATTAACTAATAAATATCTGGTTCCGTCAACGCCAAACCGGTCGACCATCTCTTGAGGAGAAATTACGTTTCCAAGAGACTTGCTCATCTTTTGTCCATTAACACTAATAAAACCGTTAATCAGTATTTGGGTTGAATTGGGTAAGCCGGCGGACATGAGCATGGCCTGCCACATGGCGGATTGTTGGCGTAAATTATCTTTGCCGGCGATTTGCATTCCGGGCCAATAGGCTTTGAATTGTTTTGTATCTTTTGGCCAACCAAGTGAAGAGATATAGTAGATTAAAGCGTCAAACCAGACGTACATGACTTGACTGTTATCTCCTGGAACTTCAACTCCCCATGGTAACTTAGATTTTAAACGAGAAATACTAAAGTCATTTATGCCCCTACTTACAAACGAGATAATTTCCTTATATTTACTTTCGGGTAGAACATAGCGGGGATTATCTTCATAAAGTTTGAGTAATTTTTTTTGATATCGGGAGAAGCGAAAGAAGTAGTTTTCTTCCTCATACATTTCCAGTTGTCGATTCGGGTGGAGCGGACAGCGATTGTTTACCAAGTCTGAATCGGTCTTTTCCAACTCGCAACCGACGCAGTATTTAGTTTTGTAGTTTTTTTTATAAATATCGCCGTTCTTATCGCATCTTAGCCAAAACGCTTGGGCAGCTTCGATATGGTGAGGATTAGTGGTGCGGTTGAAATGGGTGACGCTCAAGTTGAGGAGAGGAATAAGATCTTTAAATTTCTTGGCGTTGGTGTCGACATATACCTGAGGTTCTACGTTTTTAGCCAAAGCTTCTTGGTATATCTTTAAGCCATGCTCATCGGTGCCGGTATTAAAGCCGACTTTTTTGCCCAGTAAGTGATGGTAACGGGCGATGACGTCGGCGGTGACGATTTCAAAGGCAAAGCCGATATGGGGTTCGGCATTGACATAGGGAGCGGTGGTGGTGATATAGAAATTTTTCTCCATGAGGAGATTTTAACATGAAACAGAAGAGAGAGATTATTTGGCGGGGAGGAGTTTGCCGACCAAGTTAGTGATTTTATCTGTCCAGGCGTTGGCCCAGTCTTCGGCTTTGATTTTTCTTAAAGCCATTTGAACACCGGGGTCGCCTAAATGTTCGTTGACGGTGGCGATGGTAGCGGAGGAGACTTTAAGGATGTTTTTGATGTTTTCGTAGCTACGACCCTTGTCCAAAAAAATGGCAATAGCCAGACGTTTAACCAGAGCTTGTTTTTCGGTGTCGGTAAGTAAACCGGAAAAGAAGTCACTGGCTTCAGTTGGGGTTTTGATGTCGGTGATAACCTGGTTAAAGATTTCGTTAATTTGATTTTTGATATTCTTATTAAGTTTTTTTCTTGATACTTGCATATTACCTCAAGTTAGTTTAATTGATTGAACTAAGCCTACTGGAGTTAAAAGTAAAAGTCAAATTTGTGAATTAATAAGTATGGATTAGGGAGTAATGGATAATGAAGAAGAAAACCTGGTTACTTTTTTTGGGAGAAGTAATATTCGAGGGTGATAACTAATCCGACAAGGAGAAAAGCGTTGACCAGATTGCCGAGGCCTTTTAGGCTTAAAAATAAATAAGAGATAATGACAGTGGAGACAAAGAAGCCGCGGCGGGTGTGAGATAGGATGAGAGACAGGGTGAGGAAGAGAGCGATAAAGAGCGATATAAAGAAGGGTAGATAACTTTCTGGTAGGATAATATTTTTAATAAGGGCGGGGTCGACGAAGATAATCATAAAGCCGGTGATACCCCAAAAGAGTAAGTTAACAATTACAGTGGGAAAAAAGTTTTTACGATTGGTTCGGCGAGCGGAGATAGGCATTATGATTTTATTCTAATGAACCAGTGACGGTGGTACAATGGGACCTCGGAGGTATATAGGCTTAAAGCATTAGCAGATTGGGGAAGATGAACTTATGAATCCTGACTGGTTTTTGGTTTTGGCAGTTTTAATCGGTTTTGCCTTCGTGGTGTGGTTTATTCAGCAGAAAATCAACAGTCTTTTAAACGCTAAACAAGATACGACGTTGATTGAGTGGGCCAAACAGACACAACAGGATATTAAGTCTTTGCAACAGGAGGTGAGTAAGGTGTTACTATCGACAAATAAGGATTTAACGGCGACATTGCAGCAGAGCTATGGTGATTTACATAAAAGGCTAGATAAGGCAGCCATACTTATTGGCGATCTTAAGAAAGAAGCAGGGCAGTTTTCGGAAATATCCCGGTCGATGCGGGATTTACAAGAGTTTTTAACATCTCCAAAACTTAGAGGTAATATCGGGGAACATGTTTTGAAAGATTTGATCAGTCAAACGTTTCCTAAGCAGGCATTCCATTTACAATACCAATTTAAGTCGGGAATGAAAGTTGATGCGGCAATAAAAACCGACGCAGGGATTTTACCGATAGATTCCAAGTTTCCCATGGAAAATTTCAAGCGGATGGTTGGGGGTGAAACTCAAGCGGATAGAGTTGCCGCAGTAAAAGAGTTTGCTAGGGATGTGAAGAAGCATATAGATGATATTAGTAAGAAGTACATTTTGCCAGAAGAAGGAACGATGGATTTTGCGCTGATGTATGTTCCTAGTGAACCGGTATTTTACGAGATAGTTAACAGACCGGCTTTAATGGATTATGCGCGTGGCGTCCGGGTGTATATTGTTAGTCCCAGTACACTCTATGCCCACCTGCAAGCGATTCTTTTGGGATTTGAAGGGAAAAGGATTGAGACTAAAGGCAGAGAAGTATTGGCGTTACTTCGAGCGGTGCAGAAAGACTATGAAAAGGTGGAAGGGAATTTAGGAGTACTGGGGAAACATGTGACGAATACCTACAATCAAATGGCAAATGTGACGGGATCGTTTCAGCTTCTAGGACAAAAGTTGGCTTCGAGTCAGCGGCTGCCGGCGGCAGAAGATTCTCTAAAATTAGGTGAGTAGTTTTGGCGATGAAAACGATAGTGAGTCGCTTAGGCAAAACAATTGAGTTACGGGTTCCTCAATTTGGTGATGAGGAACAGTTGGCGAAATTTATCAACGGTTTGGTTGATGAAGAGGCTCCGATTTTAATTAACCAACAACAGACAAGGCAAGAAGAAAAGATTTATTTAGGGGAAGCGATTGAACGCGTAGACAAGAAATTGCGGGTTCAGTATTTATCGTTTTACGAAGAAAAGTTGGTGGCTAACTGCCAGGTAGACAAGGGTAGGTTTCGAGAAGAACGGGTGGGAACTTTTGGGATTTCGGTGGTGAAGGAGCATCGGGGGGATGGGATTGGATTTCAACTAGCCCGACAGGTAATCGATGAGGCACGCAAAAAACTGGGGATTTATTTGGTTCAACTAAATGTGTATGCAGGGAATGAAAAGGCACTAGGACTGTATCGGAAGCTAGGGTTTATAGAATATGGTAGGTTACCGAGAGCAATTGCTTACAAGCAACGATTCGTTGACAGGGTACACATGTATTTAGCGTTAGAGTAAGAAAAGACGTGCGCGAAGAACTATTCCTCAATAAACAACAGAAATTAGCGGTGGAGCACGAGAAAGGACCACTTTTGATCGTGGCAGGAGCGGGGACGGGAAAGACGACGGTAATTACCGAGCGAGTCAAGTACCTATCAGTTAAGCAGCAAGTCTCTCCTACCCGGATTTTGGCAGTGACGTTTACCGATAAAGCGGCTCAAGAATTGTTGTCACGGTTGGATGTGGTGATGCCTTTGGGATACGAGGAGCCGTGGCTTGGGACTTTTCATGCGATGGCAGAGCGTATTTTACGACATGAAGGATTAGCGGTGGGATTGGATCCGGGGTACACAATTATTTCTCAAGTTGACCAGTGGATGCTAATTCGTAAACATCTGTTTGAATTTAATTTAGACTATTACCGTCCTTTGGGGAATCCGACTAAATTTGTTTCCGCTTTGGTAAAGTTTTTCTCCCGAGTGCAAGATGAAGATATATCAGTAGAGGAGTTGGAAAAGTTTGCAAAAAGTAAAAAGCGAAGAGCAAAAAGCGAAGAGCAAGGTGAAGAAGCAGTGCGGTTGGAGGAGTTGGCGGGCGCTTTTCGAACCTATGAACAGCTAAAACAGCGGGAGTCGATGTTAGATTTTGGCGATTTAATTAGTAAAACTCTCAAGCTGTTTCGGACCAGAAAGGCGATTCTCAAAAAATATCAAGAGCGGTTTGAACACATTTTGGTTGATGAATTCCAAGATACGAATTTTGCTCAATTTCAATTAATTAAATTACTAGCTCCGGCGTCGGGTAACCCAAATTTAGTGGTGGTGGGAGATGATGACCAGTCTATTTATAAATTTCGAGGAGCAGCAATTTCTAATATTTTAGGTTTTAAAATGGAGTATCCGAAAGCTAAAAAAGTAGTGTTGACGGTTAACTATCGATCAACTAAGTCAATTTTGTCCGGGGCTTATGACTTAATTCAAAATAATAATCCGGATCGATTGGAGGTAAAACTTAAGATTAATAAGCGACTGACGCCAGAGCGAGATTTTCAGGCGAAGGAGAAACCGACAATTGTGCAGTTACCCAGTGGAGAAGCTGAGGTTGATTTTACCCTTAAGAAAATTTTGGCACTTTTGGCTAAAGAAAATTATACCTATAAAGACTTTGCGATTTTGACACGAGCAAATAAACAGCTTGACCCTTACCTTGCAGGTTTAAGGAGGATGGGGTTGCCTTACCAGCTGATCGGAAACCGAGGCCTTTTTGATCAAAGTGAAGTAAGAAATTTAATGCAGTTTTTACGAGTGGTAGCTAATCCTGATGATTCGGTGGCTTTGTTTCAACTACTGACTTTTGAGCCTAAAGGGATACCGATGGGAAAAGTTTTGGGAATACTACATCAAGCTAAGCTGAGGCGAACATCGCTGTGGAATTTATTAAAGGTAAGTGATGATGAGGGATTTAAGAAGGTGGTAGAGCTGATACAGACAGCGCAGGAGAAATCGGTGAGGGAGCCAGTCAGTCGGTTGCTTTATTATTTTGTTTCGGTTAGCGGTTATTTATCGGAGCTCATCCGTCAAGAGACGGTAGAAAGTGGTTTGAAGGTTAAAAATATCAATTTATTTTTTGATAAGGTGCGGCGGTTTGAAAGTGAAGCTAAGGAAACTCATGTGGCCGATTTTGTGGAAACCCTTAATTTATGGGAGGAAGCGGGTGAGAATCCGGCACAGGCGGTGATTGAGGATATTGATACGGTTAATCTTTTGACGGTGCATGCCGCTAAGGGACTTGAATTTCCGGTAGTGTTTGTTGGTAGTCTGGTGGCGGGGCGATTTCCGGCGATTGATCGCAAAGAACCGATTGAATTGTCAGATGAGTTGATTAAAGAAACATTGCCAGAGGGAAGTGGAGCTTTAGAAGAAGAGCGACGTCTCTTGTATGTGGCAATGACACGGGCGAAAGATTACTTGTATTTAACTTATGCTTTTGACTATGGCGGGGTACGTAAGCGAGTGGCAAGTGGATTTTTGAAAGAGACGAAGTTATCGGAAAAAAAGGAAAAAGAAGAGAGGCAATTGTCGCTTTTGACTGATACTCCTCCTCCCTCACCAAAAGTTGCCTATTTAGATCAAACGGGGAGATTTGAGATTCAGTTTTTGTCGTATAGCCAAATTGATACTTTTTTAGCATGTCCCTTGAAATATAAGTATCGTTACATTCTTAAGGTACCGGCCGAGCCGCACCACGCGTTGTCGTTTGGACAAACGATTCATACTACCCTGCACGATTTTCACCAGGTAGAACAACAAGGTAGGATTTTATCTTTGAGCGAGTTCTTATTTATCTATGAAAAAAACTTTATAGATGAGGGTTATGAGTCGAGTGAACATAAGAAAGAACGTTTTGAGGCGGGCAAGAAAGCACTACGAAAGTATTATCGGGTGTTTCGAGAGCAATTGGGCAAACCCAAAAGGCTTGAACAGTCGTTTCGACTACGAATAGCCGGAATACCATTTTTGGGAAAAATTGATCGAATTGATGAGACCATTTCTGGTTATGAAATTGTGGATTATAAGACGGGAGAAGCGGCGGACCAGAAAAGAGTGGACAGGGATAAGCAGTTGACGATTTACGGTTTAGCGGCAAAAGAGGCGCTCAAATTGTCGATTGCTCGGATGAGCCTTTTTTTCGTGGAGAAAGGTGAGAAGGTAACGACGGTGAGGACGGATGAAGATTATCAGCGGGAGCGGGAGCATTTGGAGAAAATGGTAGAGAAGATTAAAGGATCCGACTTTAAGGCAACGCCTGGTTATCCTTTTCCGTGTAAGTTTTGTGAGTATAAGACGATTTGTCCGTTTGCGAAGAAGGGATAGGGTGGATTTGGTGGCGACAGTAATCTTTAGTTGGGAAAGCTAATTTTCGGGAGCGAGGATATAGACGTCGACGTAACGGGCGGCCCACTGGCCCATGAGGGAGTCGTAACCAAGATCGAGGCGTTTGCCTTTGACGGCGCCGCCGATATCACCGGCGACAGCCAGGCCGTAGCCGGGAATATAGAGTTTGGTGTAGAGGGGGATAACTGTAGGGTCGACGGCAACGACTCCGAAACCTTGCTTCATGCCGGTAAAAGTAAATGAGCCGCAACCGGGGCAGGTGGAGTCGTAGCTGGTGGCCCAGAAACCGGTGAGTTTTTGGAGGTAGGTAATAACTCCATGTTCGGTGGCTATAGTTTTGGGAACTGGTTTGGTGCCGCGAAGAACAAGTTGATTTTGGGGGGTTTTGGTTACTTTTTCGGTAGTTATCTGATCAAACTCTTGTTCGTCGTAATAAGTGGTGACGGTAGTGACTTCTTTTTCTCCGTTGATTCCGGTGACTTTGATGGTTTCGGAGTCTAACTCGCTGGCGGGATCGTCTTGATATTCAACGGCAAAAGGAATGGGAACGATATTTTTCGCTAAAGCGAGATTCGGTGGCAAAAACGGGACTAGGGGGATTTAAGACATAAACGGAGGGTTTTTGAGTAGTTGCCTCTTCAGGTTTGGCGACAATCAGTAAAGGAGTAATGATGAGAACAAGGAAAGGGATGAGGAGGCGGTTCATGTAATTTCAATATCTAGCAGAATAGCGGCGTAAAATCCACCAGCGAATAGGGTCGGCGAGGCGGTAGAGATTGTAGAGGGGGCGGTTGATGATGAAGTCGAAACTACCGACAAATTCAACTAGGGTAGCGCCGTAACCCAGTTTGAAACGGTGAAAACCATACCAAGGATCTTTGAGATTGGGGTTGGGGCCTAAGGCGCCCCACATGTCAAAAAGTTTACAGCCCATGGTTTTGCCGAAGCGGATGGTTTCCCACATCATTAAGTTGCTGGCCATGGTGTCGCGGTGGAGGTTACTGGAGGCGCCGTAGGGATAGTAGAGAACGTGATTGAAGACAAAAACAATCCAGGTGACGAGAGTTTGATTTTGGTAGGTGGCTTTCAGAAGGTGGGCGATGTTATTCTTTCTCATGAATTGCCACATTTTCCTCTGGTAAGTTTCGGTGTGGGCAAAGAAGCGTTGACGCTTAGTCGTTTCTTTCCACAAGCTGATGTAGGTTTCGAATGCTTGATCAGAATTATCAACCGAGACGACAACGCCTTTTTTTTGGGCGAGACGAAGGTTATAACGAGTTTTTGGTTTCAGGTTTCCTAACAATTCGGCTTCTGATTTAGTCAGATCGAGGTGGAAGGAGTAGTCGGTGAAGAGAGGCCGGCCCCGGATACAACCGTTGACGAGGAGAAATTTTTGATGAGTCAATAGCTGTTCTTTGTTGCCGATGGGAGCGAAAAGGTTGGGTTCTAGTTTGATAAAAATTGACCGGTATCTATTGGCGAGGTGGCGAAGGGTGGTAAAAGCGGCGGCAGAGGGGAGATGGCTTCTCGGGAGGTAGCCAATAGTGTAAGGAAGGTGGGGAAGTTGGTGGATGGTAAGTTGGAGGGGTTTATCGTGGTCGAGAAAGCGCTCGACTGTAACGCCGGTGCTTTTTCTAAATTCGCCCCAGGCGAAGGATTGGAGAGGGTGAGTAGCGGAGGTATTGAACGATTTAGGATTCACAGTTAAATTCTAACACGGGTAAGCGGTCTTGTTTGGTTGATAGAACGACGGTACAATACATAGGTGATATTATGAGTGATCTTCCCAAAAAATTGCCCCGCTTTACGTATCGTTATTTTTGGAACGTAGATCCGGCAAAAATCCAGATATCGCAATCGTTACCGACCGTGCTGGAAGTGTTGTTAGAAAGAGGTAATCTGCGAACGTACCGGTGGATTATTAAAAACATTCCGGTTAAAAAGATAGCGGAAACAGTGAGACGGTCACGCCAATTGCGGCGTAAGACGGCTACTTTTTGGGCTCGGTATTTGAAATTAGATAACAGTGAGGTGAAATGTTTGAGTCCGGAATATCGCCAACTACCAAGCAAGCCCTTTTACGGTTAGCCAAGCTTTCTTCAATGTCCAAGTTTTACTTAGCCGGTGGAACGGCAGTAGCATTGCATGTAGGTCACCGGTTATCGTTTGATTTAGATTTTTTCTCTGAAGGAAGATTTGATTCTCGTTCTTTAGCCAAAGAGTTACGGAGGTTGGGTGAATTCGAGGCGGAAACGGAGGAAGAAGATACGTTGTTGGGGGTGTTTGAAAAGACCAAAGTGAGCTTTTTTTTTCTGGACGAACGGCTGATTGTTACGACGTCAACGTATGGTGGGGTTCGAGTGGCAGCAAAAAAAGATTTGATGGCCATGAAAGTTATGGCGATTTCGCATCGGGGAAGCAAACGAGATTTTATTGATTTATATGCATTGATAACCACTGCTCGTTTGTCTTTGGTGGATGTGTTGGGGTTAGTGAAAAAAAAATATGGAACGAAGATAAATTTGACTCACATAATTCGTTCTTTAGTATATTTTGAGGATGCCGATAGTGATCAGACGCAACTTCATTTGTTGAAGCCGGTTGATTGGGAGAAAGTAAAGGCTTATTTTGAGCATGAGGTGCCACAACTGATCCATTCCGTACGGGGATAATTCAAAACAAATTGGCCCAAATGGTCATGGCTTGGCGTAATTTTTTAAAGTAAGCGGTTTTAGGGAATTTGGCTTTGCTGGCGAGTTGGCGATAGCAGGATTTAGGATCGGGCTGGGTGAGTTTTACTTGGTCGACAATTTGCCACAAGGTTTCGTTCATTTTTAGGCCAGCCATTTCTTTTTTGAAGTTGTCTGTTGTCAGAGAAGCTTTGCGATGGTCGACAAAAGGAGAACCGGAGATAATTCCCCAGCCTAAGTGATCCATGATTTTTTTGGAGAAAAGGCCAGCCCAGATATCGTCATAACGGTTAAATTCCCAGTCATTTCCGCTAGGGCTCTTTCCCATCATAGGGAGAAACATGAGGGGAGTAACCTGGCGGCGGAAGGCTAAATTCATGGTACACATGGGATAAAAGTAACCAAAGGGGATAATTTGGCGGAGGGGAGGATAGGGTTTTTCGTTTAACAATTTGGGCAATTTAATTTCGGTTTTAGCGTCGAGATCGAGAGCACCAGACCAGAGGCCGTGGCTAATCATGACCGGAAGTTGGTGGCGGTTTTGATAGGGGATGCCACGGGTGAAAAGCCACTTTGGATCTGGGTAAGTGGGAAACCAACCAGTTGGGGCTTGGAAGTTGAGGTTATCTAGGTGTTTTTCAATAAACTTAGCCTCGGCTGGATAACAGTCGTCGTCTAAGGTGAAAATGATATCAGCGTCAAGTTGGTGAGCTTTCCAGAAACCGTAGCTTCTGATGCCGGCGTTTTTACGAGAGAAAATCCAGGAATTTTTACCGAAATCTTGATCGATGTCTTGCCAACAAAAATGACGGATGGAGGCGACTTTGACTTTGGGGATAATGACTGTTGGCTTTGGCCCGTCCTCAATAATGAGGAGATGACAGGGGGAGAATTGATTTTTACAGGCTAAAAGAAAATCTAAGTTTCTGATGGTGGGGATGACGAGGAAAATTTTTTGATTTCTCCGGCGGTTTTTGGTTTTCATCTAGAGCATGATATCATGAGCACGATTGATAGAGTTAAACCAGTTATGAAAGCGTCTTCCAACGTGCGGCAATACTGCGATTTCTTATGGGCGATGACGGAGAAAGAGATTAAGGTGCGGTATAAACGGGCGGTATTTGGGTTTTTGTGGGTAATAGTTAATCCGCTTCTTCAAATGATAGTTATTGGTTTTGTGTTCCGTTTTTTCATTAAGGAGCCAATAAAAAATTACTATTTATATTTATTAGTTGGGTTATTGGTTTGGAATTTTTTTAGTTTATCTTTAGCGAAAGCGACATCTTCAATTGTTAATGAAAGGTCACTTATTAAAAAGGCAAGATTTCCTAGTGAAGTAATTCCTTTGTCAATAATTATTTCAAACCTTATTCATCTCATGATTGCTTTTTGTCTTTTGATTCCTCCGATATTGATTGCAGGAACGTTTTCAATATTTAGTTTCCCAAAATTATTTTTAGCTATAATGATGCTCCTGGTATTTACTATAGGGTTAAGCTTGTTAACATCTGCCCTAAATGTTCGTTTTCGGGATATAAGCTTTTTTGTCCAGGCAGTCCTTATCATATGGTTTTATATAACCCCAATTGTCTATTCTATTAACGTAATTCCTAAAAGTGCAATGTGGATATGGAGGCTAAATCCCTTAACATCAGTTATTCAGTTATTTCAAGACTCTTTTGCTTCAGCTTCTTCTCCCGGACTTGGTATGTTTTCAATAAATTTGTTTCTAATCATTATTGTTGCATTAGTGGGCATAATGGTTTTTAGGAGGGAAAGTAAGAACTTCGACGACTGGTTGTGAGAATATGAAAAATACTGACATTGCCATTAAATTGACGAATGTTTCAAAAAAGTACATCGTTCGCCACGAAAAACCCACATTGGTGGAAAAATTAATAAATGGAAAAAAGGAAGAGTTTTGGGCTCTTAAGGATATTAATTTAGAGATAAAAAGGGGGGAGAAGATAGGAATAATTGGACCAAACGGATCGGGAAAAACTACACTTCTGAAATTGATTACGGGTATAAGCTCACCCACTTCGGGTACGATTGAAAGAAATGGGGAAATTATTTCTCTTATTGATCTTGAGGCAGGTTTTCATCCGGATTTAACAGGGATTCAGAATATTTATTTAAACGGGATGATTATAGGGATGAATAAAACGGAGATTAATTCAAAGTTAAAAAAGATCATAGATTATGCAGATATAGGAAGATTCATTGACGTGCCTCTTTTTACATATTCTGAGGGAATGAAGTTTCGTTTAGGATTCTCCGTAGCGGTAAATTCTGATCCTGATATCTTAATTTTAGATGAGGGTTTTGGGGCGGTGGATGAGCATTTTAGAATGAAAGCACTAAAGAAAATTCAAAATATTTTTAAGGGAGATGGAACAATAATGATATCTACTCATTACATGGACTTTTTAAGGAAAAACTGTAGAACGGTTGTATGGTTGGATAAGGGTGTTATTAAAATAACAGGAAATGTACTTAATGTAATTAATAGGTATTCTAAATAGTATTTATATTATTTATTACAGTATTCAGGAACCCCCTTTTTTATATGTGGAACAAATTAATTTCTGAATATAAATACAAGCAGTTAACCTGGTTTCTGACTGAAAGTCTTAATCTCCACTTTTGTGTCATTCTTAAGCAAGTCTCTCTTGGGATACGTTATAGATATCTTAATGAAACAGAGCTTGATTAACTTAAAGTAAAGAAAATTGGAATATCAACGATAGAAAAAGTTGTTCTAACAAATAAGATTTTGTCAAAACGAACCCCGTAAATTATTAGATATATTAGAAATGCTTGTAAGTTTTCGTATGGGAAATGAGACCCAATTTGGTGTATCACTCGTGATTTGTACACGGAATCGTTTTTTGAAAGGTGTGGTTTTGATTAAGGTATTAACTAAGCAGAAGGTTCCATTCCCATTCGAAATTATTATAGTAGATGCAAGCGATAAGGAAGATATTATTCAGATAATTAAAAAAACTCTCGTTTTATATAGAAATAGCTGTGAAATATCGTATATACATACTTCTGTGGGAGGGTTGTCAATTCAGAGAAATATAGGTTTATTTTATTCTCGTTATCAAGTGATTGGATATATTGATGATGATATGGTTCCAAAAGGTAAGTCTTGGTTGAAGAATATGGTAGAACCGATTCTTAATGGAGATACGAGTATTGTGGCCGGTAGAATTCAATCCAAACCTAATCCTTCGATTATCGTAAATAAACAGTATGAATATCTTTTTTCTCAATTTGAACCCGAAATAACTGAAAATAAGTTAATAATAGATCCATTTTTTGTACCCGTTGCAGGAAATTTATTCTTTACAAAGGAAAATATTAAAATGGCGGGAGGGTTTCGGCCTAATCTGGGGAGATCTTTTCAAAATAGATATCTTTCAGGAGAAGAATCAGAATTGTTGATATTTTTAAGACGTAATAAAAATAAATTGTTATTTAGATCTGACAGTATAGTTTTTCATTACTTAACGAACGAACGTTTAACCAGGATGTGCGTTACAAAGCGACTTTTTTGGCAAGGAATAACTGATTATCTTATCTACTCCCACGAACCGATTTTTTCCCGCTGGTGGACTGAAGGGTGGAAGAGATGGATTGAATGGTTTGATGACTTACCTAATCAGTCGTTATTTCTATTATTTTTACACACAATTTATATATTTGGTTGGTTTTGTGGGTTTTTTTATAAAAATGAAAAACAATTTTTTTTTCAGGAAAAGAAGAGACCCTACAGTTTGTTATCGTCGTCAGTCTTTCAAAATTGTGATGAATGGATTCGTTATGGTAAAAAGATCTAAAAAGAAATTGCTGATTACGTCTCGAAGAACGACTCCACCATTTTTTGTAGGTGGCGATAGTGTTTCAATGTATTTGTGGGCAAAATACTTGGCCAGTAAGAACTATGAAGTGGTATGGATAGGGTCTTACAATGAAGCATCCGATTCCTTATCGGTTAGAAATATATATAGTATTAGGGGAGAAATTACTCCTTTTCAAATTCAAAAAATAGGTTATAAATATCAACTTCATTTGGAAGTGGAAAAAAGATGGTATGGTGTTACTTACAAAGACAAAAATATAAGTATTCAATGGCATTTGGTTAATGACAGTGCGCAGTATAGTAAGGTACTGCAAGCTATTCTATTAGAATTTCAACCGGATGCTGTAATAACATATTTAGAAGGTGCTATCGAAGCTATGGACATTATTAATGCTGGGACAGTTGTGCCGGTATTTAACGTAATTCATGATATGGAAGCATGGCAAATTCCAACCTTATTAGTTGCTGATTATTATGGATACGACGTTATATATGTATCAAATGCGTGTGAAAGAAAATATCGACTTTTACTTCGCCATTCAAAGTATAAAGTAATATACCCGCCATTTCAGAAACTTATTCCCGATAGTTCAGGAGAAATTTTAAGGGAAAAAAAGTATGTAACTATGATAAATCCAACTATCGTAAAGGGTTCAGAATTGCTATGTAAAATAATTGAGAAAATGCCCTATGTACAATTTTTGGTCGTTAAGAATTGGATGTCAGATGATCACATGGTTAACTTTTCGAAATATTCGAATGTATCTGTAATTTCCCGTCAGGTTCGTATAAATGACATATATAAACAAACAAAAGTATTATTGGTTCCATCCTTTTGGGAAGAAGCGTTTGGTCGTGTTATTGTTGAAGCTGCATTGGAAGGGGTTCCCACTATTGGTTCAAATCGAGGTGGTATTCCGGAAGCGATTGGGACTAATGGTGGTTCTGTTTTGGACTATAATAATTTGGATGCTTGGGTCAAAGAAATTGAAAAGTACTTACACAACAATAGATTTCAAAAAATTGGACGGAGAGCAAGATCAAATGCATTACGTAGATTTTGTGGGGACAAAAACTTGAGTAAGCTTGAAAATTATGTTATCTCTCAGTTGAAGTAATGATCCCTTAAGGTAACCAAAGCTATATGTTAGGTTAAGTAATAAAAATCCTGGTAATAGTGTCAAAGGTGTATCGAGCCTAGTGGGATGCAAGCTGCTAATATAGTATTTAAACTGTTTATGAAGGGACTTGTCAAGATATTTGTGATGATAAGTAAACATGCTTTTTCCATATTCCAACCATTGGTGAATAAAACTTTTAAAAGTATTTCTAAAGTCGTGATATAACCAAATTTTTGCTGAAAAGCATATTTTTGCGTGTGCTTGTGTTAAACGATACGAAAAGACTCTATCTTCAGAACTTTTTGTGAAAGAATCGTCATACGTAATATGGTTTTTCCTAATAAATTTGGTTCGGTAACAGGTGTTACTGCTCGACGCGAAATCGACAGGACCCTGGAACGTCAACCCTGGTCTGTATATTTCATCCCAAATCATATTCCAATAATTATTCGGGTCTGTTGATTTTTTAACTCCCGTTACAACATCAACATCTTTATGAAGATTAAGAAAATTTATAAGTTTTGAAATCCATTTTGAATGCACATATTCGTCCTGGTCAATAAATGCATAATATGGCGCATCAACTTGAGATAAGCATAAATTCCTAGCTCTAGACAAGCCAATTTTAGTTTTGAATAAATATTTCAGATGAAGATTTTTTTTTGAACATATTGTCTTTATTTGTTGAAACAATTCTTCGGAAAATTCGTCGTTATTGTCAACAACGATAATTTGATGTGGGAGGGGGTTGTTTTTTGAGATGAACGTTACACATTTTAACAATTGGGTGGATCCACCTTTTGTTGTTATGACAATATCGATATCAAAATTCCGTATAAATGATTTTATTTTATCTTTTGTAATCACAGTTTATTATATTTATTATCAAGGAGTCTGCATTTTAATACGCGATCTCTTTCGAAGTGGGAAAATATTGGGAATTTATGTACTTGTTCCTTTGAGTTGCCAAGCGCACAATAGCTAGAACTAATGTTTGGTGTTAGCTTGCTCATTCAACAAATCACTTATAACAGGTGTAACAATATCTGAAACGGACTGATTTCCCTTGCGATTCAGGTGTGTATCTTGTGGTAGATAGTATCCGGCAGCATCAGGATTATCATCCCATTCTTCTAATAGATCAATATAATTTATATGATTTTCGATAAAAAAATCCTTTAGAATTTTCTGTGGAAGTTTTATATCATAATCTGTATTTGACCAATTTCTTTCGGTGATGTTGGGGCGATATATATACTTTATCATGCTGTTTATAACACTAGTATTAGTAGGTTTTTTATTTATTATTTCAGAAAAAAGATTTGGGTTTACTTGGAATTCATCAGGGATAACGAGAACAATAAATTTTGCATTGACCTGTTCGGTTAATGATTTCATTGTCAGAATACTTTTTGTTACCAGATCCAGATGGTCATATAGTTTGCTGTTTTTGACTATAATTTCAGCCCTCTCACTTTCAAGATAAAAATATTGCTCTTTAGAAAAAGTTGGTAGACTTTCATCATAATCGGTTTTACCAATATTTACACCAAATTGTTGGGATGTTTTATCTTTATTACTAGAAAAATATTTTACTATTCGGAAACGTATGTTGTTTCTTAAAAACGAAAATAATCTGGATTGATAAGTCCATAACGGCATTTTATGTCTTGTTTCCTTATATCTTTGACTATAAATCGTATCATCATAGAAATCGTTTCCAACAAAAAACGTAAGCATTACAATATCAGGTTGATAAAGTAATCCTTCCATCTCCAATACTTTTAATTCCATTAATGGTCCAAAACCTAGAACACCAAGATTTATAACCTGAAAATTGGGTTGTGAATCATTTACCCTTTTTTCAGTTAATCTGCTGAAATGGTCATGATAGGGAACATAGCCAACAGATTGTGAATCCCCAATAAGTACTAACCGTTTTGTCCCGGAGGGTTTTTGGTATTGAACATCCGGGGTTTCAAAACCGTGTGAATTAAAAATAAAGCCATTAATTTCACTACCGGGGAATTGACAACAATATAATGTTAATAGATCCTTCCAGTTAAAAATGTTTGAAAGGTATTGTTGCTGATAAGGACTACTGGAGAAAAACCTTATTTTAGGTGAATGGTGTGATAGAAATCTAATCGTTAACTCAAAAAAAATAAGCACAGTAATTAAACCGATAAACATTTTTAAAAGCTGTTTAACCATCATTTGTTTTTTAATTACTGGTTCGTTTGGTAACTAAAAAATCACCAATTACCAAATAATCTATGTCTGTTTTAATAAAGTCTTCAATAGCCTGTCTTGGATGCTCGACAATCGGTTCCCCCCTAAGATTGTAACTCGTGTTAAGAATACAGGGTATACCTGTATGTTTATAGTACATTTTAATTAATCTGTAATATCTGCCGTTGTAATTGTTTACTGTTTGTACTCGGCAAGAACCATCTGCATGGACTATTGCTGCTAACTCTTGACGTTTATTATCTTTTACTTGGAAGCAAAAATTCATAAATGGTGAAGCGTGATTTTTCTCCGGAACTTCAAACAGGTTATGTATTTGTTCCTGAAGAACAGAACCGGCAAATGGTCGGAATTGTTCACGGTGTTTAATAATATTTACTTTATCCTTCATATATCTGGGACTTGTTTTGGCGAGGATTGATCGATTTCCAAGGGCTCGAGGTCCGTATTCACATCTTCCTTCAAACCATCCAATAATATTATTTTTTGACAATAATATAGACGTTTTCTCTAACAGCTCGTTTTCTTTAGAGTATCTCTGGTAGAGAACGGGAAATGTATCCAGTATTGTTTGAATTTCTTCATCACTGTAGCTGGAACCAAGAGCTAATGAAGGAAGGTGGTGGTGTTTGGCTTGTTGAGAAATAATACGGTAGAAAGTAAATAACGCAGCACCCATCGCCGCCCCACTATCTCCAGCGGATCCTAAAATGTGAATACGTTTGAAATTAGTTTGTTTATATACCTTACCGTTTGCAAGCGCATTTAATGCAACGCCACCGCCAATACAAAGGTTTTTTTCGCTCGTTAAGTTGTAGAGATGATTCAGTATTAATAAGTACAACTTTTCAATAACCATCTGTATACTGGCAGCAATATCTTTATGTTTTTTTAATATTTTAGCGTTGGGTTTACGTGGGTTTCCGAATAACTTTTCAAATTTATTACTCCACATCCGAAAGCTTTCCTGAAATGAAAAATATTCAAGGTTTAGCTTGAAGCTGCCATCGGGCTTGATATCAATGAGTTTTTCAATATAAGTTTTATATATTGGATTTCCATATGCTGATAAACCCATGACTTTATATTCATCCTCATTAATCTTAAATCCCAGGTAGGCTGTAAACGTTGAGTATAATAAACCAATAGAATGGGGGAAGTTTATTGATAACAATGGGGTTAATATTTGATCTTTGACTTGCCATAATGCAGTCGTTTGATATTCGCCCACACCATCGATAGTAAGAATAGCAGCACGTTGAAATAAAGATGTATAATATCCCGCCCCTGCGTGACTTGTGTGGTGTGGTATGTAATAAATTGTTTTTTTGAATCCTATTGTATTTTTTATAATATGCTCAACTTTAATTTTTTGTCCTATCCAATCAGGGATTGAAAATAAAAACGGCTTAAGAGCAAAAGGGTACGTTTCAACAAATGTTTCAAGTAAGCGTTCAAATTTTAGAAGTGGTTTCTCATAGTAAGCTACTATGTCAATATCAGCTATAGATAGTCCAAGTGATTTTAGGCAGTATTCGATAGCTTGAAATGGAAATTGATTATCGTGTTTGATTCTGGAAAAACGCTCTTCTTCAATGGCTACGACCACTTTTCCATCTATAATAAGTGCCGCAGCACTATCATGGTAGAAAGCAGAAATACCGAGTATTTTCACCGTTAATAAGGAGAAGTATATATTGTTGGTTTGTCATTTTGTTGATCCTTCCAGAAAGAAGTTTGATAATTATTGGGGAACCCACTTGAAAACCGATATAGAATGTAGGCGATTCCGACACCGGCGAAATAAACAAATACTAAAATAATTCTCACGAAAATGGTATTTAATTTACGAGTCACCGCGATCATAATATTGGATAAAGAAAAATTGGCAGAGGGGAAATTTGAGTTATTATTATCAATCCTGCTATTAGAATAAGGATTCCGATAATTGGAATCAACCAAAACTTATTCGATTTAGTTATTAAGATAATTAATTGCTTTATTGACGTAAACATGAATGATTAAATTATTAAAATTTTAACAAAAGGAAATTAATAAGACAAATATATATGTTGGACGACCACGTCAGTGACGTTTTGAACTTTCTAGTAGCATACTCAATTGGTATTAAGTAATCAAGGGTTTAATGTGGACTGACGTTGTTGTAGATGGTAAGCCATTGAGTAAGGTTAGTGTTTGCCTCTTGTATATCATCAAGTCCGGTTTCAGATACTGATGATCACTCATCCTGTACAGTCCAGTTGAATCGTTCTAAGGCAGGAATATCTTTGGGTGTTTTTACCCTTGAATAAATCTGATTGATGCCTAATGCTTGCATGTTTCTTCAAAGTGTTTCTCAAATCCACTTCCATAGAAATTTTATTGTTGTAATTTACTAGATGTTTAGATAATTATCAAATTTGTTTAATAACGAGATAGAAATATTTTTATAGATGTAAATATATACGATAAATTATATAAGCTCTTTGATAGTAAATAATAATTGGATTTAGCTTGAAGGAAATTGAAAACTAGGATCTTGGTAGTAAATAATATATTTATTAATTTATCCTTGATATTATTCATCAATATTATTCTGTTTTGTATAAACATGTGGTGAAGTTTAGCTTCTGTTTTTCCCCATATAATATTTTTCTTAAAAATATATTTTTTTGATATTTTTGAAGAGGGAATTTGATGTAATACTTCTAATCTTTTAAAATATTTTACCAATAAATTATTTTTAATAGCTCTCCAGCATAATTCAACATCTTCTCCGACGATTTTTCTTTTATCGCTTTCTCCAAATTGTTTATCGAAGTATGCATTTGAACCCAATAACCGAAGGTTTAAAATGCAGTTTGCAGTATGTAGAGATTCGGGGAATACCAGGTCTTTAACTTCTTCTTTCCAGTAGAGATAAGCGTAAGCACAACCCCTTTTTATATTATTTGTAAACCAGGTGGGTACATTATTTTTATTAACATTCTTACTAATCATTGGTACGATAGGCCCTCCAAATATAGCAATTTTATTTGTTTTTTTGATGATCTGAAGAAGGCTCTTGATATAATTTTTAGATAATATTACATCGTCATCCAGATATAGTAAAAAATTGTATTTAGATAAAGCGATGGCTTTGTTTCTCAATGTTGATACAGGAACATTTTTATCATAGAAGAAATACCTGATATTTTTATATTTTTTAGAAAGTTTAGTAATATACTTTTTTGTATTACCGGTAGAGTGGTCGTCAATAATTAAAAGTTCAAAATTATTCTTGTTTTTTATTTGATTAAGTATTGATTTAAGACAAAAGTGTAATAAATCTTTGCGGTTATATGTGCAGACAGCTATAGTTACACCATTGTTTTTATAAAAATTGTTTTTCACTGGTTTAGTTTCCATTCTTAATGATGATTTAATACAAATTTCAATATTTGCGAAACTTTATTATTCCAACTATTTTTTGCTGCTAACTTTAATTGCTCTTTATGATAATTGTGAGGCCAAGGTTGGGAAAGCAAATATTTTATGTGACTTTTCCATTCTTTGTAGTCATTACCGATTTTTACAAATTTGGAAAATCTTTTGAGTTCTTCGATTGGTGTAGAAATAACAGGAATACCTATATAGAAGTATTCGAATAATTTCATTGGATAACAATATTTATTAAAATCATATGATGTGTCATACGGAATCATGCCGATATCAAACTCTTTGATAATTCTTTTGACTACTTTTCGACTTATTGTTTTAGGAATGAGGTAAGCATTTTTCAGTTGTTTTATTTGTTTGATTAAGGCTTCGGTACTGACGAATTTATCATCTTGAGGCATGGGCAAGAAAGCATCAGTGAAAACAAACGACACCTTTGGTAGGGCGGTTATAATTGAATTTAAAAGCTTAAAGTCAAGGCGATAGGTTAGATTGCCGATAAAACCGACGATGGGTTTGGGAATTTTTCGGAAGATTTTTTCTAAAGTTTGGACCTCTCTTTTTTCTTGATTCGTTAGTAGACCCTCGGAGGTGAAGGTGTCTAGATCAAAGCCTTGGGGAACAACAGAGTCTGGTTTTCGGATTTGGCTTTTGGCTATTCTAAGAGCGTGGGAATTAACAAAGAAAAAATCAACGTGTTTAAGAAGTGACTTTTCATCCCTTTGAATTTTCTTGTTTATATCTTGGTCGAGGGTGGAGAAGTAATCAACACAGTCGTAAATTGTTGTGACTGATTTGTGAAGGTGTTTGACTAATTCAATGTCAGCGGGGTCGAAACACCAGATAAGATCAGAGCGAATAAATTTTATAAAACGGGTTATGTAAAAAAGGGTGTAGCGTTTATTTATGGTTGCTATTAATTTTATTTTTAGAAGTCTAAACGGAAATAGAGTGGGAGGTTGGACAACGATGATGTTATTATCCGCAAAGAAATTTTGACGGCTGGCTTTCTCTCTCTGATTTCTGCCAAATAGATATTTAAGCATTGAAATGGGATTTCCAATTGTAACTAGGTAGACGATGTTACCCTGATTGGCCAGAATTTTGGCAGTTTGAAAAATATAATCGCAAACTACGTCAAATGAGTCGTTATAGGGAATGATAATTGTCTTTTTGATGGGAAAGTTTTCGGGAATGAAGTCATTAAGCGATTTTTTAGTTTCTGTTGTTATGGAATCTGAAAAGGTAAGTGTCCACATCAGAGAGTAGTTTTCCTCTTGAGTTAACTTTGAATAATTTGTATTGTCTACGTCTAAGATTTTCTCGGATTTGACTTTCTCAAAAATTCTTCCAATCTTAACTGATCTGCAAACAACATAGTTAGTCTTGTTTGAGATACCGCTGAGAAGTTTGTCCCGTAGTTTGTTTTCTTTTCTAGAAACGTAAACAATGTTAACTAATCCCTTTTCAAATAAATATAGTTGTAGTTTATAGAGAATGGTTCCAACTAATGGAATAAATAATATTCTGGAGTGGTAAAGATAGGCGACTCTAGGTGATTGGTTCATAAATGGATTTTTGATTAGTTTTAATCTAACGAATATATTTTAAATTCGTCATTTACGATTTCTAAGCTGTTTGTTTGAACTTTTCGTACGATTTTCTCTTTCTGATAATCAGCTCATCTTTTAAAAGCTGGGTTAGGTTTATTTTAGCGTCAGACAGTTTTGTGGTGGTATTATGAGCATATAGAGGTTTTTTTATAACTTTATATCTGCCTCTAGCCATTTCGAGCATAGGATAAAATAATGCTTGGTCTTCAGCGAATTGAAGCCAGGTGCCGTCGGGGCGGAGAAAAGAAGCCTTCTTTATTTGGTTAAATACTGATACCTTCCAAGTTCGGGGATGAAGAGGAAGGAATGGATAACGTCTATACGAACTTTCTTTAACTACTTTGAGAGGATAGGAAATATTGGTATACGGCTTGATTAAGCGGGAAGGTTTTGAGTACGTCTTTCCATTCCAAAATACACACTCTCCCCAGGTAAGGAGACAATGAGGACTTTTTTGATAGACCATTGATAGGTATGACAACACGGATGTATCGAGTAACCAATCATCTCCATCCAGATTGAGAACCACAGCATTTTTTTTGTCGGCAAAGTTTTTTAACAAATAATAAGCATTGCATACAGCGAATTTTCTTTTGGAATTAAAAACGGCGATGTGACTTTTTAGTTTTTTCTTGATAACGTTTTTTTGTTTGTTTGAATAGTTAGAGGCGTCGTCAATAAATAGTATTTTAAAATTCCGATAATCTTGTTTTAATGCGGAGTTTATACTTTTGAGTAAATTTCGATAACAATTCCACGATCTGATAAGTATGAAAAAATAGGGAAAGGATTTTTTTTCCATTTTTTTCTTGCGGTTCTTCCGTGCCTTTTGATCTTATCTTATCATCTTCTTATTTAACTATCTGGAGAGAAGATTGAGGTTTGAGTTATACTTACTTACATGAATAAAAGGATAACTCTAAGGAAAGTTTTTCTTTGGTTCTGTCTGGTGCTCTTTTTGTTCTGCCTGGTGTTTTTTTCGGAGTTTATTTACTTATATACAAAGAAGCCCGAAATTTTGCTTCCTAAAATACCTTTACTTAAGTCTTGGTTTTATTTAACTACTGGTAATTTGGATAAATCAATTGAGAATCTTGATAAGTCGGCTAATTTTTTTATTGAGAAAAATCAGACTTTCTACCCAGAAGTAATTTTTGATTCGGATGTTTCCAGTGGGCTGGCGGGGGTGAACGATACAATGAAAAGCGAAGTAGCCAACCTTCTAAAGGGATTTTTGCCCCAGGCCATCCTGGTTTCTTATTCTTCGATTGTTTCAAATATTTACTACATGATGGGTATGATTGCTTATGAAAATGGATCTAATGATTATGCAAAAGATTTTTTCCAGACAGCGGTGTATCTCAATCCAACATTGAGTTTATTGCATGTAGAGCTGGCAAATCTTTATTTAAACCAAGGTTTAGTTGATAAAGCTGATGAGGTGATAAATTATTGTATGCGTTTCCAATCTCCTTCTCAGCATTGTCGAGAGTTCAGAGAAGCGAACTTTTACCCGCCATTTTTACATAAACCAGGTTTTCTAAAAGACGATGTGAGAAATAACTTATTTTATTAACTTTCGCTTGTAATGAAGAAGTATTTGGTGTTATCCCCTCATATGGATGATGCAATCTTCAGTTGTTGCGATCATATTCTTTTTTGGCAGCAGGTAGGGATTAAGGTAGAGGTTGTTAATCTATTTACCTCGTTTCGAGCTAGAAATGTTTCTTTATCTTTGAAACGACATCTGGCTGTTTTTGGATTTGATAATGCGGGTCGATATGAAAAGGTAAGAGAAGAAGAAGACCGTGAAGCTTTGGCGAAATTGGGACTGAAACCAACAAACTTAGATGTTATTGATGGTTTTTTCAGGAAAAATGGAGATAATTTTATTTATTCCAATAGGACTTTGTTTTCTGGGAAAATATCTAGTTGGGATAGAGGCTTAGTAGAAAGAATTAAACAGAAACTTGCTGACTATAAATTCGTTGATAAAGTTATTGTTCCATTGGGTGTAGGGTTGCATGTAGATCATTTGATAGCAAGAGAAGTTTCCGAGAATGTGTTCGGAAAGAAAAAAATTATGTATTTTGTTGATAGTCCATATTATTTGAGGATATCGAATTGGAGGTTTAACTTTCTAGTTAAGTTGCTAAGGATGAGGTGGTCAATAAAAAAAATTTCCTTTAAAAAGAAGCAGCTTCTTCAACTGTATACATCTCAATATTCATTACTGTTTAAACAGGTTCCCTCGTATTACGAAATAGTATTATCATAGTGAATGAAGAGAAAAGTGTTAATTATTGTTAAGAGGCTTGATGGTGGGACTGGAACGTTTGTCTTGAATTTAATCGATTTGGAAAAGGAATCCAACAACAACTTTCATTTTGACATTTTATCTTTGGAAACTCCGGCGTTTCGAGACATTGTCAGAACCGACGTAGAGTTTTTTTCTGGCAAAAACACTTACCCAGAAAAATATAAGTTGTACCCAGCTGGGATAATTACTCTAATAAGAGAAGTCGTGTGGTTAACAAAGAAGATGGGTGAGATGCGACCCGATATTACTCTCTGTGTTGATTTACATTGTATTCTCATTAATTATTTAGCATTAATAGTGAGTCGAAAAAGAATACCAATGATTGCGAATATTCATAATAATGTACGCGATACCATTAGATCAAAATCTTCTCCAATTCTTGGTTTTATTCTGAAAATAATTTTTAGTCACGTTCTTAAAAAAGTTAATTTTATAATTTGTGTCAGCACAAACCTATCCAGCCAGGTAAAAGATTACTTTTCTTTAAAAAGTCAGCCTCACACCATTTACAATGGAGTTACCATTCCCCGAGGTATTAAGCCGAAGTCATTTAAATATAAGAAAAAGATTTTACTTTGCATATCTCGTTTTGATAAGCAAAAAGATCAAGTCACTCTGTTGAAAGCATTCCATATGGCTTTCAAAGAATTTCCGAATATAGAGTTGGTGTTGGTTGGAGACGGGTCGCTTAAAGAAACCATCCGTAAAAAAGTAGAGAAAATGGGCATGTCGAGAGAAATAAAATTTTTGGATTGGGTGCAGAAACCTGAAACGTTATATCAAAAATCAGATATATTTATTCTTTCTTCAAAGCGAGAGGGGTTGCCATTTGTTTTGATCGAAGCGATGTCTTACGGTTTGCCGGTAATTTCGACGAATAGTCCCTTTGGTCCCTCCGAAATTTTAAAGGAAGGCAAGGACGGCATCCTTGTTCCTATTGGTGACTATGGCAGTATGAAAGAGGCCATCATAAAGTTAGTCACGAATAAAAAAATGTATGAATCCTTGTCAAGAAAATCTATTAAAAGGGCTAAATTTTTTTCAAAAGAAAACATGCTTAAAAATTACAGAAAAGTCTTTTATTCTCTAAGTGAATAGACGGGAACGATCATGAGTACCAAGATCTCGATTTTAACCCCAACCTACAACCATGAAGCATTCATTTCTAAATGTTTAGACTCTGTTCAGAATCAGACGTACAAGAGTTGGGAGCAAATAGTAATAGACGATGCCTCTTTGGATAAAACCAGTAAAATAGCCGAGGCATATGTTAAAAGAGACAAAAGGATAAAAGTAGTCAAGCATAAAAAAAACTGGGGAATATCAGGATTATCTAAAACATACAATCAAGCCCTAGAATTAGCGACAGGCGAATATATTGCTATATTGGAAGGCGATGACTTTTGGCCCCTGGATAAATTGGAGAAACAAGTATGCTCTTTTGAAAAGACCGACTACATTTTATCTTTTGGAGACGCAGTCATAACCAATAAACTCGGTAAGCCAATAATGCTTTACACGTACAACTTCGATATTCGAAGGCTTAACAATATTCCTGTCGGTTCCATAATCAGTCTCTATGAGGGTTTATCTTTTTCCATAATTCCGAGCACGGTAATTATTAAAAAAAATAGCTTGTTAAGGTTTGGTGGTTTTAAAAGAGATTTAGATTACCCGTTTACTGATATTCCGACGTTTTTACATCTTTCGCTGAAAGGATCATTTTTTTATCAAAAAGAAGTGTTGGGATTTTATCGGAAACATTCAGACTCATCGTGGTTTGAATTTGCCCGTTCTAATCAGGCTTTGGGAAGGAGAAAAATTCAAAGGTGCATAAACACTTTTACATCTAAAAATAAAGATGAACCTTCTATCAAAGAGAACCTGTTGAATAACAAGCAAATAAAATTAGACCAAGAAGAATTTATCAATAGAAAGCGTCATCGACAAGAGTTAAGTAACGTACTGAACCAAATTGCTTTCAAAGATGTTGTTGGTTTGAAACAAGCGCTCATAAAATGGTGTAACGTTAAATCAAACAACACGTTCTTAACGAGAATTATTTTTACGAGCATAGCTTATGTGTTGACAATTGTACCTTTAATGGAAGTGATTTTTAGTATTCGCTATGCGGTGTATGTCTGTTCTTGTTCGTTGAGAAAGTTGCTCTACTAAAAAAATTTAATTTTCCATCCTTGCCGTGTCCGGAATGCGTATTTAGAAAGAACACTATAAAATTCAAAACCTTGTGGAAATGATCCTAGGTTTTTACGTCTATAAGTAACAAGTTCACTACTATGTTTGTATGTATCCAAGAAAATCCCTAGATACAAAACTGGTCCATACTTTATACAGCTGTACAAGATTGCCCAGGTTTGAACCAATATAATATTGGATAGATTTCTTATCAGCGTCTTTATCGGCCAGTTCATTATCATCACCCAAATGATATTTCGGTAAGAGTGGTACATTACAAAATAACTTTTTTTTCCTGAGGTAGTGGAACCCATGTGGAAGGCAATCATACTTTTGACTTTGAGCATCTTTGTTCCCACCGCACAAGCGCGAATTGAGAGGTCAACATCTTCATGATAGTAATGAAGAATGGGGTTAAAAATATAACCATAGATTTTTTTAAGACGCTTTAAGAATTCTGTTTTTATCAGGAGACAAGAAGCAGGTGCTACTGTGGTGGGATTTTTCAAACCCGTCGATTTTTTAGCATATCCTGAATTAAAATATTCACCTCCAAAAGAATCAATCTGCTTTTTATTCTTTTTACAAACCAAAGGAATAATAAAATCGGGGGAGCCAGATATTTTTTTAAATTCCTTAAAGAAAGTAGTCGCAATCCAAGCGTCATCATTGATAAGTAAATAATAATTTGCAGGATAGCTGTGTATGGTTTGTTTAATGGCTTTGTTATTCATCTCGGCAAATCCTGCCTGGTTTGGTGCTTGAATAACTGTGTCAACGTTTTTAACGCTTAACTGGGGGCTGGTTTTGTTTTTGGTCGTAACTACAAAAATACGAATTTTAATTTTTGCCGATCTAGAAGACTTGAGCAGTGAATGGATGCATCTAGTTACATGCGGTTTAATGGTTTTGTTTAGCGTTGACGGTATAATGACGTTTATAAACATATTTTTTGGTCAGGATGAAATGGTCTAATTTAAAAGCTAGTTTAAGATGTCCTTATTGTGAGAGTAAACTTACTTGTAAGTTTATCAAAAGTGACCCGAGGTACGAAAATTGGGGTGTGTGTCGGTGTTCCTGCGACGAGTACCCGATTGTCGAAGGAATATTTTATTTAATTAAAGACGATCGGAGATCAAATCGACACGCTGTTTCTCATATCAAATCCAGAAAATACCTTTCTGCTGTGTGGATGCTTCTTTACACCAGTCATCGTAATTATAAATTAATAGCATTATCGGCGTACTTTTTCCGTCGTTGGCTACAATTATCACTGTCACTAAAGTTTTGGTTGCGCATTTTAAAACAAACCGGGCCTTCAAAGGACTGGATTACATATATTTTGGAAAGAAATAACAGAGACGATATTCATGTGGCATTAAACTTAACTATTCGGTACGCGAAGAGGGGAGGAATACTGTTAGATATTGGTTACGGTTTGGGAAATTTACATACTTTGTTACAAAAAAACAAATTTAGTTCGTTCTTTGTTGGGTTGGATAAGTCTTTTTGTTCTTTATTTTTATCAGCAATTCATCGAGAGAAAACAGATGTTCTCCTTGTATGTACCGACGTTGAAGCGGGATTGCCGTTTCTAGATTCTACATTCACTGATGTGGTTATTGTTGATACGTTTTGTTCTACGTTTAAAAAGGAATATGTAATATCGGAGACTGCTCGCGTATTACGCGATCATAGATTTCTTTACTTCGTTAACCTATATGGAACCAGCCGTAGGTCGTATTATTGGGGGTACGGAATTAAATACGATAATCTCAGAAAGATGTTAGAAAGATATTTCCAGAAGATACGTTTCGTCGAAAGTTGTTTGATTAATGGTAAAGTTAGAAAAATCAAGGAAATTTCTAAGACAAAATTAAGCTATTCTGGTTATGCGATCAAGTAACCTATTGTTTTGTTACGAGAAAGATTGCGGGGGTGAGACTATTGCAGTAAAAAATATCATTGCGTTTACAAAAAAAGAAAAAAGGGTTGTTGTTGATGAGTATGCGGTTGATAAAATGACTTCGTTTTTTACACCAAATTATTTTTATTGGATTTTTAAAAATCTCATCGGTTCCTTGTTCATGTTAAGCATTTCAAAACCATATGACTGGGTAATAACTACTACCTTTACTTGTGGTGTAGCGGCAGTTTTTTTAAAGCCGTTTAAAAGATACCATGTTTGTTTTTATTATCATGGTTCAAGATTGCCTAAATCAGATTTCCACGTTCTGCCTTCGTTGTTCCTGTCCATAAAATTTCACTTGGTTTATTTTTTACATAATTTTTTTCTAAGAGAAACCGATTTGATAATAACGCCTTCAAAATTTTCCGTAGAACTCCTAAAGCAAACCTTTCATATAATTAAAGAAAAAAGATGTCAGGTTATTCCGAATGGCGTTGATCCCAAAAAGTTCTACCCTCTTAAACAATATGACAGGGAGAGAGTAAGGAAGCTTTTAAAAATTCCTTCGACAGATATCATCATTACTTACATTGGGAGAATGGATTCGCAAAAAGGAATTAAGCTGTTAATTAACTCCATGAAGTTTTTGTTACTAAGAGGTAAAAACATACGGTTGATCCTAGCTTACAACAAGTTGAGTAGTGGGAGCGAAATTAAGTATTTTAAAACAATCCAGGTGTTCACAAGAAAACAAAATTTAAACAACAGTACTACTTTGTTTGAAAACTTTAATAACTTAAATTACATATATAATATAAGCGACATCGTCGTGCTTCCGACAAGACAGGATACCTTTCCCTTGGTCATTCTTGAATCGGCTGCCGCCAAAACACTTATTATAGCCGGTAATACAGGAGGTATTTCCGAGGTACTTAAAAGAATCGACACCCGTCTGCTCATAAAAAACATGAACGAAATTTCTTTCAAAACTCTGGCTCTAAAGATCGAATCAATCCTTAATTTGTCTGACCGAGAGAAGAGTAAAATCACAATGAAGGCTTATGCGATAGTTAATAACGACTATCGGTGGGAAAAATCAGCAGACCTATTCGTTAAGGCCCTTACTGTCTAAAGTTTTTCAAACGATAAAATGGTTGGATAGATGCTGACGTGATTAAAAATAAGGGGTAATGTTTGGTTTATTTTTAGCGATATATCATCAAGGACGTATACTTCATCACCAGCAACTTTTGCCTGAACCTTGAGGGTTATTAAACCATCGACATATTTAGGATCGTTTACACTAACTGCTTGTCCCCGGCCGTTGGTAATTAAATGGGTTGAAGGAGTAATGGTATTCTCTAAAACTTCAACTAGAGATTGTGAATCAGAATCGGTAATTTTATCACCCCTTTTTATAGACTGAATCACCTCTGGTTCCACCGTGCCACTAATTAAAACACCTTCGCTATTCACCGACGTAGTTACTCCCTTAATTAAAACTACAACTGTATACTCACTAGTCTCATAAAAAGATTTTCTATAAGGTTCGGGCAATTCAGTAACTAGACCATCGAAAATGACCGTAGAAAAATTAAAGCGGATGGGACTACCAAAGATGAGTGGTTTACCTTTTACATAATATAAACCAGCCTTTTTATCGTATGCAGCT
>Ga0209542_10004252_pt1 | contig 29600 bp, 25 predicted proteins | sample RifCSPhighO2_01_FD_184028 | JGI IMG/M metagenome (GOLD analysis project Ga0209542, IMG submission 184028) | Soil microbial communities from Rifle, Colorado - Rifle CSP2_plank highO2_0.1 (SPAdes) (version 2) | ecosystem: Environmental > Terrestrial > Deep subsurface > Rock core/Sediment ... | reverse complement strand
TATTCATCAAAGCATCATAACTCCCCTCTTCAACAATACTCCCCTCCTCCATTACCGCTATATTGTCAGTGTATTTCAGAGTTCCCAGGCGATGCGCAATTATTAGGAAAGTTTTATCTTTACCGTAATGCCCTAGCAGTTTCTCCATTATTTTACCCTCTGTTTCTGAATCAAGAGATGATGTAGCTTCGTCCAATATGATAATTGGCGCATTTTTATATATAGCCCGAGCAATACCTAATCGCTGACGTTCACCGCCAGAGAGCATATATCCCTTCTCCCCTATTGTAGAATCAAGTCCTTCAGGCAATTTTTCTATTACCTCACTAAGTTGGGAAACTTCCACAGCCATATTTAGAAGATCTGTATCCTCTCCGCGCATCATGGTGATGTTGTCTCTCAAGGATAGATTGAAGAGTTCGGTTTCTTGCAGGACGACAGTAATGTTGCTCAGAGTTTCATTGTGAGAAATAGAATAATAATCCTTCACATTGCTCTCCCTGCCAATTTTAAACTCTCCAGACTTTAATGCATATAAACCTAAAATTATTTTTGCAAGTGTTGATTTGCCGGAACCTGATAATCCGGCGATGCCTGTCTTTGTATTTCTTTTCAAGGTTAAACTAAAATTTTTTAGCCCCATTTGTCCGGACCCATAATCCATAACTCCATTTTTTATTTCTATTTTATTCCAATCCTTCGAGAAAGATTCATTACCAGTCTTAATAAATTCAGTTTCCCTAAATATCGGCATCATTTGTCTTAGGCCTGAGCGTACATCGATAAGCTTAGTATGTAAATCGCCAAAATTATCTAAATTGTCTCGAAGCTTAATAAAATAAGCGAAAAATACTAAAATAGTGCCGAGAGTAATACTTCCAGCAATAAATTCTCTACCTACCATTAGGAGAAATAACGATAAAGCCAAACCTCCTACTAATTGTAGAAAAATCCATTTTTTAAAAAACGCCTTTTGTCGTTGAATCGCCGCATCTCGAGACTTTTGTTCTTTATCAAATACTCTAACATTTACTCCGTCCTGATTTCCAAGCGCCTTTATGGATAACATATTGTTAGCCGACTCCATATATATACCACCCGCTGATTGATTATACTTATTAAACTCATTAGTAAAAAAATAAACTTTCTTGCTCCAAAATAACTCTATTGACATATAAATAATTATGTAAAAAAATACTACAATGACTAACTTGGAATTCATGAAAAGAAAAACAATTAAGGTAGCAACCATATTGATAGATACGCTTATCAATTTCTCAGACAAAAGTTCAAGGCTACTATTAATAGAATCTCCACCTGTAAAGATGCGTTGAAGTTTGCTTCCAGTATTTTCTTTATTATGCCATTCCAGAGAAAATTCAGCTAATCGTTCAAACCCCCAAGTACGAGCACGAGCTCTTGCTTTTGGACCTAATATAGATATATTTTGCCTGCAAGTTATACGAAGGGCAGAAACAACTGCATAGCTTATCCCAAGAAAAATAATATATAAATAAAATACTCGAAGTGAATCTCCAGGAGAATATATGCTGAAAAAATCAACAATTTTACCCACTATATAAGCTGGTACCAAGTTATATAGTAGAAATATAGATAAAAATATGAAGAAGAAAACAAACTTTCTTCTGTCTTTCTCTAGAAAATACCAAACAGCCTTAAAGACATCCAGCCAAGAGAATTTTTGAGTTTCGTTTTTCACCTTTATTTTATAACAGATTTTTAAGATTATAACAACCCGTCTCCTCCTATATCATCATACTAGTATGCTGGTATCTCTATATCTAATACACCTCCGCTTGATAGCACTTCTCGCAATAAACTATCTCTGGCCGATCTGGGGCATAGCTCGTTTCAAATTCATTTTTACATTGCCCCTCATGCTCATGTTTTACAGTCGTAGATGGAGAGCCTGCCGAACCGCACATACACTGTCTGTGCCAAAGTTTAAAGGGATTTCTTTTTTCTATCCGTGATTGGTGACGACAATGAAAGCACTTTCTAGGAATCGGAATCTGCATTTTTTTATAAAAAATAAGTTCATTTTGTACAATTTTGTAGTTTCTTTCGCAATTAGTGCAAACAAGAACTTCGTCTAGAATTGAATCCCCTACTTCATTTATTCCATCAGGAATATTTTCGGGCAATAATGTTTCCTTGCTCGTCGTTCGCTGTATGTTATCTTGCCAATTATACCCTCTTTTTTTTGCTTCTTCTTTTGTGAGAAAAGTTATCTCCGGCGCATAAGTTTCATTGTAGCCAAATGGAGAAAGCTCAATCGGGTAAAATTCTCCATACTTATACACGGAGCCCATTGTATCCACATAGGGCATCTCATTCATGTGTTCAATAATTTTTGGCACAAGTTTTTCATATTCTTCTTTTGTATATTGTTTATTAAAGATGCAATACTTCGCATTACGAAGCCCCACGCATCCAAAGCAATATTTACAATTATGGCAATGCTGGCAATATTTTATATCCTGACTTTTTACTGAAAAAAATCCGAAAAGATTGAGCTCCGAATGGTCCCCGACTACGCATTCATAACATTCTGAGGCGCCGCCGGTTATAGTGATATCACAACAGTCTTTACTTGGATTATTGCCATCGCTAAAAAATTCAGAATAACTGCATCTTTCCGCGCTCTTGCCGTAAAAACACACATTCAAATATTTAGAAAAGCTATTATATTCTCCCACAGTTGCGACGCAGTTTAGATTCTCCGGACACTTGCGCGGATATTTTAACTTAAACTCTTCAAATTCTTTTTGGGTTTTCTCTACGCCGCTCCAGGTATCCAGTTTGTAGCTAGATACTACTTCCCGATATTTTTCCGGGGAATGTGCTTGATTTTTAAAATGATATTTTTTACCTCGCAATCCCGTACACATGAAGCAGTCAGAACAATTGCGGCAATCAAAGAGAAATTGAGAATTAATACAATTTAAGCAAAGTTCCGAATATTTAACCTGATAAGACTTAGAGGTAATAAAACATTCATACAACCATTCAGAAGTTGTCCGTATGATTAATGAATCCAGGATATTTTTACCAGCTAGGATAAAAAAACTATACATAACGTTTTCTACATACCAGCCAGAAAAACACATATAGCAATTTTTTGAAAACCACCAATCTTGAGTGTACTGGCAATTTACACTTGCAATTCCATCATCATTTACAACTGTCATTTGCGGCACCCTTTGCGCCAATTCATCAAGCTGGGAGAAAAAAGTCTTTGAGAAATCATAGTCTATGCCATAACTTCTGGGGTCCCATTTGTCGCCCCACCAGCATTTATTGCAGTAAATAATAAGGCCAGAGTCGGGAGAGTATAGAGAAACTACAGGCTTGTCACAAGAATCACATCTGCGGGAATAGAGTGACATATTGTTCCGCCAAGCCCAGCGCCTTTGCCTTCGGCAATCCGGACAAAAAGTAGGAGGTGGAACTTTAATCTTTTCGTAAAATCCAAAATCATTAGGTTCTATTGTGAAGTCTTGTTTGCAGTTTTGGCAATTTTTAGTTTGCGCTTCCATTGTAAGTATATAATATCATATATTTTTGATTAAAATATCTCAATATGTTATTGTTCTCAAGTGGAAAAAGCTAAAAAAATCATTACAAATGTTGCCTTAGCCGTAATTTTATTGGTTTCAGTATTTCTTCTGCTATTCCCCTACTTTACTTCAGAATTCCTAGATGTAAGGCAAGAGCAAGAAGATGCGGAAAATGAAGCAAGGCTTATAAGAGAAGAGCTGGCTAGAATAGAGACCGAGAGAAAAGCGCAAGAAGAAGCAGAGATGAAAATTTATTTAACCGGTAAATTTGACCCCGCGACGAGAGAGGATTTCATTTCTGTAGCACCACAGTATGCCCTAAGCGCAAATAAAATATATTTAAGAAAAGAAACATACGAGGCATATTTGCAAATGCGCAGTGCCGCAGAGAGTGCAGGAGTAGATTTAAAAGTAGCTTCAGCGACTAGAAACTTTGATTATCAAAAAAAACTTTGGAACAATAAATGGACTGGGGTCACGCTCGTGGATGGGAAGAATTTATCACAAAGTATTCCGAATGAACTGGATAGATTTAAAAAAATATTAGAATATAGCGCTGCCCCAGGCACATCTCGCCATCACTGGGGCACAGACATAGATATAAATGGAGCAGATCCTGCTTATTTTAATTCGCCCAAGGGAGCAAGGGAGTATGCCTGGCTAGCGGAAAATGCTTATAAATTTGGATTTTGCCAGACATATAATTTTAAAACTTCGACGAGGTCTGTAGGCTACAATGAAGAAAAGTGGCACTGGTCTTATCTGCCACTAGCACGAAATTTTACAGAGCAATATAAAAATATAGTGAAAGATGGAGATATCAAGGGATTCCTCGGAGACGCACAAATTCCCGCCCTCAATCTAATCAACGACTACGTTTTAGCAATCAACCCAGATTGTATTTAATTATTTTATTTGTCCGTCACCTGTTGATAATTCCCGCATATGCAGAAATCTTATACACCATTATAATCATTTACCCATTCGCGCGAATTAGAGATATGTTTAATTAATAAACTTCCTGTTGGTAACATTTTTGACAATACACAATTTCCGGCCGGTCCGGCGCGTAATTAGTCTCAAATTTATTCTCGCATCCTTTTTTCATACAATGTCTCCTCCAGAGCTTGAATGGATTTTCGAATTTTAAGCGCTCACTATTTCTGCAATAAAAACACTTTCTCGGTATTGGAATAGAATGTTTTTTATAAAAAATAAGTTCATTTTGAACTATTTTGTAATTTCTTTTACATTCAACACAAGTAAGGACTTCGTTTAATATAGATTCTTTCACATCTAAAATTGAATCTGGTATTTCATCTATTTCTAGAGTACCCTTATCAGTTGTTTTTTGAATCTTATCCCACCATTTATACCCTTTCTTTATAGCTTCTTCTTTAGAAAGTGGAAAATACTCTTGAGCCATAGTTTCGTTGTAACCAAAATGCGACATGGAACTCGGAAAAAATTCTCCATACTCCCCTATCTCTTTCATGTGCTTTATGAGTCTATCTTTTAATTTAAAATATTCTTCTTTTGAATATTCTTTGTTCAGAATGCAATACTGGCCATGCTTGATTCCAGAGCATCCAAAAAGATATTTAGAAGAATGGCAATTCTCCACATAAGCAATCTCTTGACTCTTCAAAGAATAAATAGAGAAAAGGGCTCGGTAATCATGGTCAGGAGTTAATCCTTCGTAGCATTCTGAACATTTTCCTGAAGGGGTAAGATCGTAACTGTCCTTAATTTCATTGCTTCTCCATAAAAAGCGCGCATTTTCACAACCTCTGGCAAAAAAAGAATCTTTGGTATTTTTACAATTCAACAATGCATCACCTGTGCAATTCGTACTGTTCCTAATGTTGGCAAAACGCCTTATCTGGGTTGAAAGAAATTCTGTGAATTCTTTTTTGGCCTTCTCATTTCCAGAATATGTATCTAGGTGATAACTTTCTAATATTTTTTCGTAATCTTCCTTTGTATATTGTTTATTTTTTATGCAATATTTTTTCTGCCGCAAGTTTACACACATAAAACAATTTGAGCATCCTTTGCAGTCATAGCAGAAACTGCAATCATTTAATCCTGTGGAATAATAGCAACTTCGACAGTTATAAGAATGCTCTAAAAATATTGAGTCATAAATTACTTGAGAATAGTGAAAAATATCCATTGAATCCAAGACATTGCGTGTTTCTGGACCTGCAATTACATAGTAGTACATTATATCTTCACTAAACCAAGTCATCGCTCCCATATAACAATTTTTTGCAAAGGTTGTATTTTGAGTATATTCACAATTCACACTTCCCACTCCATTATCATTAAAGAGTGCTGGTAGTGGAACTTTGTCTTGTAATTCTCTAAATTGCTCGAAAAATGATCTTGTAAAATCTATATCCTTGCCGTAAATTTTTGGATCCCATTTATCACTCCACCAACATTTGTTGCAATATACCGTAAGAGGCTTTTCAGAATGATAGAGGGAAACAATATTTTTACCGCACATATCACAAGAGCGATTATAAAAACTTAAATCATTTCGCCAAGTCAAGCGTCTTTGTAGCTTACAATCTGGACAGAATGTCGGCGGTGGAACATCTATTTTTTCATAAAATCCAAAATCATCCGGTTTAATAGTAAAGTCTTGCTTGCAACTTTGGCATTTTTTAGTTTCACTTTGTAGAATTTTCATTCTAATGTTCTATAGAATGTTAGAATTTAAATACTATCTTCTTTTTTTAATTCTTCAGCCAGATTCTTGACGGAAGTTTCTATGGAATTCGTTACTGCTTCATAATCCGGCAATTCTTCTACTGATTTCATGCCCATAAAAGATAGTAGTTCAAAGCTTGGCTTGTAGATATATCGCCTGCTGTCTTTTGGATCAATGGTTTTCTCTATAAGACCCCGCACAGATAAAGCACGAAGAGTAAAACTAGAATTAACGCCTCTGATATAATCAATCTCTGCTCTGGTTACTCCTTTTTTATATAGCACGATAGACAGCGTCTCCAGGCTTGCCTTTGATAAATCTTTATTTAATTCTTCTTTCTGTAGATCTTCAAAGAGCTTGGATAGCTCTGGTACTGTGCCTAGTGTAATATCGTTTTCTTTTTCCAACAGCACTATTCCCCTCTCTTTTAAATTCTCTTTTAATTTTTCAATGCTTTCATTGATTTCTGTTTGCCCCACTTTCAAAATTTCTGCCAATTTTTTTCTTGATATTGGTTCGCCTTTCCAAAAGAGTATCGCTTCTATTTTTGATTCTATTTTCATGAATTACTTTATGAACTTTATAATTTTATAAACTTTCTACTTCTTGCTCGTTTTTCTCGAGCAAGATATCTCCCCCCGCATTCTCCTGCACTGCATGTATAATCCCCTGCCTGACAAGCTCTAGCATAGCAAGGAATCCGACAATTACCATCACTTTTTCTTCTTTTGTTCCTCCTTCTCCACGGCCGGCAAATTCCCTGAAACTCATTTTGATAGTATTCTGTATTCTGCTGACTAGCCTACCCAACATCTCTTCTATGCTAATTACTTTCTTCACCTCTACTTCCGGCAAAAATACTTTTTTCGGCATCATTCCTATGACATTGTTCGCAAAAGCCATCATGCTTTCTTTTGTGATTTGTTCGTCCGGTAAAAATACAAGTACCTCATTTCTCCTCTCTAGAGGAGCAAAAATTATTTTTTTACCGAAATTGCTTTTTATATTACCTCCAAGTTTGATATAAAGCTCATATAGGCGCAATCTCTCTTCTAGTACCCGAATGTCCTCTTCTTCTTCCGAAGTAAGGTTTAAATTGGGTAAAAGTGATTTTGATTTAATCAAGATAAGGGTTGAAGCAACCACGACAAAACTAGAAATTTCAGCCGATGATGCGCCACCCATTTTGTTCATATGGGTCAGGTAGTCTTCAGTTACAGCCGCCAAGGAAACATCATTTATGTGTAGCTTCCTCTCTTCTATGAGATTCAAAAGTAACCCAAACGGTCCTTCAAATCCCGAAACCTTTATCTGATATGCAGAATGATTTATTTGTTTTTCCACCCTTGTATATTAGCATTTTTAACAAAAAAAGATATACTGACATTTATGAAAAACAAAAACTCTGCCCGTCGAAAAAAATCGGTGCGTCTTTCTAAAAATGTGATTCCGGTAAAATACGACATTCAACTGCAACCTGATTTAGAAAACTTCACTTTTGAGGGTATTGAAACCATTACTCTTAGTATTTTGCAAAAAACTAAAATACTTACGCTTCATTCTAGGGAGTTGGAAATTGAAACGGCTAAAATAGAAAACATCTTTGCTCAAAAAATTACTTATGATGAAAAAAAAGAGACAGTAAACTTCCTATTCAAAGAATTTATTCCCACCGGAAAGACAAAATTAACTCTAATATTTAAGGGAATCCTCAATGACAAAATGCGAGGATTCTATAGAAGCAGATATGCCGTGGGTGACAAAGAGCACCATATGGCTACCACTCAATTTGAGGCCACTGATGCGAGGCGCGCGTTCCCCTGCTTTGATGAGCCGGCGCAGAAAGCAATTTTCCATGTCTCACTCGTTGTTCAAAAAGGTAAAACCGCCATTTCCAATACATTGCCGGTGTCAGTAAAGGAACACGGCGCTGGATACGAAATTGTAAAATTCTCCCCTACGCCAAAGATGTCCACATATCTTTTAGCATTCATTATTGGAGATTTTGAATACGTTGAAGCTAAAAGTAGAAAAGGGGTGCAAGTGCGAGTATTCACTACCCCAGGTAAAAAGCATCAGGCAAAATTTGCTTTGGAGTGCGCTGTTAAAACCTTAGATTTCTATGAGAAATATTTTGATATCGCATACCCCTTGCCCACCCTTGATATGATAGCTATTCCAGACTTTGCATCCGGGGCGATGGAAAATTGGGGCGCCATTACTTATCGCGAGAGCGCGCTTTTGGTAGATGAAGACCATTCGTCTTTATCAAACAAGCAATGGGTTGCTCTCGTCATCGCCCATGAGCTGGCGCATCAATGGTTTGGAAATTTAGTGACAATGGAATGGTGGACTCACTTATGGCTCAACGAAGGATTTGCATCCTACATAGAATACCTGGCAGTAGATAAACTTTTCTCCGACTGGGATATCTGGACCCAATTTTCCACCAACGATTTAGGAGTCGCGCTACGATTGGATGCTCTCCTCCACACTCACCCCATAGAAATTCCAGTACATCATCCAAACGAAATCGGAGAAATATTTGATGAAGTGTCATATTCCAAAGGAGCATCAATCATAAGGATGCTCGCAAGCTATCTGGGCGAAGAAAATTTTCGCGACGGCTTGAGGTATTATTTGAAAAAGCATAGTTATAAAAATACAGAAACTATACATCTCTGGCAAGCCTTTGAGAAAGTTTCTAAAAAGCCTGTCGCAAAAATGATGCGCAATTGGACGAGCAAGCCGGGATACCCAGTGGTCAAAGCAAGCATAGTAAAAAATCAGTTGTCCCTATCGCAAGAAAGATTTTTCGCCAGCCCGATATCTAGAAAAAAAAATAAAAATAAGACTATTTGGCAAATCCCCATCATGCACTCTCCGCAGGCGCACTTTTTGAGAGGCCTTTCGCAGGAGATTAGAAAACAAAAGCAATATCCTGCTTATTGTTTTCTTGATCGACGAGAAGTTCGCTGGCCAAGCTTGGCCAGACAGATTGCCTATCAAAAAGTTGCGTCAAGAGAGAGCGCTGATTGGCTAAAAATAAATTTTGGCGAAGCGGGATTCTTTAGAACTGCTTATTCAAAAGAATTATTGGAAAAACTAAAGAAGCCAATACAAGATAAAAAATTAATTGCTCGCGACAGGCTCGGCATTATCAGAGATCTGTTCGCCCTTGCTGAAGCTGGCACCATACGGACTACAGATGCGCTGGAATTTCTACCCAGCTATAAAGACGAAGATAATTACACAGTCTGGTTGGAACTAGCTAGTGGCCTTACTCGACTTGAACAACTCTTGGCCCTAACTGCTTCAAAAAACAATTTAAATAAACTTATCCTAGAATTATTCTCCCCTCTTGCTCGCAAGCTCGGCTGGGAAAAGAAGAAGGGCGAGGCTCATACCGACGTACTGTTGCGTTCCCTTGCTATTTCTCGCGCTGGCCGTTCTGGCGACAAGAAAATAATAAAGGAAGCAAAAACAAAATTCACTGCTATTTTGAAGGGAAAGCACATAGACCCGGATATCCGGGGTGCGATATATGGAATTGTAGCCACTTGGGGCCAAGGAAAAGAATCTGCGAAAGAATATGGAACTCTGATAAAATTATATAAAAAAGAACCTCTGCATGAAGAGAAAAACAGAATTGGCAGCGCCCTGGGAGATTTCAAGCAAGAAAAGATATTGTGCGAAACAGTCAATTTTGCTTTATCGAAAAATGTACGCACCCAGGACACCATCGGTATTTTGTCTAGTGTCGGAGCAAATCCTTTAGGGCGAAGCATTTGGCTCAAATGTATAAAATATAATTGGAAAACATTTGTATCGCGTTATGGCGACGGAGGGCACCAATTGGCGAGATTGGTCAAAGCCATAGGGGCGAGCGCTGAAGAAAAACACTTAAAATCATTTAAACAATTTTTCGCCACTCACGATGCCCCCGGCGCCAAACGCGCAATACAGCAAGTCATAGAACGCCTAGAAGGCAATGTGGCTTGGCTCAAGAGAGATAGGAAAATTATAGAGAAATTTTTGAAAAAAACTTAAAAAACTATTGATTTTTCTTCCAAGTTATTGTATATATTAAAATTACATTAAAGTTATCCACATTTTACTCCAAAAACAGGCAAAAATGGGTTTTTGTATATTGACAAAAACGGGCGAAAAAAGTTAATATTAAATTAATGTTAAGTTTTGTAGTTGCTAAACTATAAAAAATGTCGCTTAATATTTATTAAAAAATTAATTAAAACATTATGTTTGAAACATTAATCAAAAAGAGAGGTAGTGAATTTGAGGAAGAGGAAGATTATCAACCTAAAGAGGATTTGGAAGCATTAGAAATGTGCCGAAAATGCTATGCATTCAGATATGAGAACGAATGGCATTTTGAAAGACCACAATATCTGCTAGAAAACGACGATGACACAGAACATGAAACCTTCATCCAATTCAGCTTATGCTCGGACTGCATCGAAGAATCCCTAGCAATGTATGATGATCTGGAATTCGCTTAAGAATGAATAAAAATACAAAAACAATAGTACGGGAATATAAAATTAAGGCCGATCTATATGAAAAATACACAAATGCGATAAATTCCCTTTTTGGGGATATATTAAAAAAGGGAGGTTATAAGTACCATATTTATTCTCGCTTGAAGAAAAAAGAAAGCCTAGAGAAAAAAATTGAGAGAAAGAAACAAAAAGGCAAAATATATAAGAAACTAAGAGATATTAAAGACATTTCTGGGGTAAGAGTAATTTTCTACACTGAGAGTGATAGAAAGAGATTTATCTCAGAAATACAAAAGGAATTCAAGGATTCAATAAAAATCAAAGAGACCTATAAAGTTTCAGGGTACAGAGCCATTCATGCAATTATATCTTTCGGAAAGGAAAGATTAAAATTGAGCGAATATAAATCATTTAAAGGACTGGAGTGCGAAGTACAACTTTGTCTAATATTAGAGCATGCTTGGGCAGAAATAGAGCATGATATTTTATATAAAAAAAATTTTGGAGTAAAAACTTTAGATAAAATGCACTATCTTTTTATAAAAGATCAAATGGAAAGAGTTATGAAAAATTATATCAACAAAGCATCGACCGAGCTCGAAGATATCGTACTGCAATTCAAAAAAATAGAGCGAGACAATAAGGTAATGACTGAATAGAATATACCGAATCCTTTCCTGATTAACTATTCGTTTATTTCCTCTAAAGGCGGGCAGGAATTAGAGATCAAGCATGCCCCGTTGAGCTTTGTCCTAGTATGGGGTGGTTATCCACACCTCATTCCCTACTTTACTTGACTAAAGTACTTTAGTTTGCTAAAGTAGCGAAATGAGTAAAGGAATGAATAAAAATACAAGGATTGGAACAGTAAAGCTAATACAAGGTATTGGCTCTCAAATGAACTGGAATACAAAGGAAAACAAGCAACTTGTAGAAGGAATTTTAGCTATAAAAAATGCTGACGAGGCAAAGCGTTTTCTGCGCGATTTAATGACAGAGGCAGAAATAAAAGAATTCGCAAATCGTCTCGAGGCTGCTTCCCTTCTCTCCCGCGATGTTCAATACAATGCAATTATAGAAAACACTGGCCTTTCTTCTGCTACGATTGCGCGCATAGCCAAATGGTTGAACGGCTCACTCGGTGGATATCGTTTAATTTTAAATAGAATAAGCCATCATTCCCCTTCTCGACTTAGGAGAGGGTTGAATTTGAGCTCGTAATTATTTGTATAATTTTTTCGAAACCAACCCCTTCCTAAGCAGGAAGGGGTTTTGCGTTTCTGTAAAACCTAATTGTTCTTTGAAAAAAGGAGGAGGTCAATGAAGTACATCATCGCATATCCACCTGTCGACTTCTCGGTTCCTTTTCCTGAACTGAAGCCTGAGCAAATCGACATCTACTTCCACTACACCAATGAAATTGGTGGGCGTACATGCAAGGCAGCATGTGCACACTGCTACTTTCGTAGTAAGCCAACGTTCCACATCCCGCCAGAGAAGGCACTCGACATCACTGAATCTCTGCGGGCGCAAGGTTTTAACATCGGCATGGCACCGGCAGACAGTTTCGCAGACGAGGCGCTCATGGCCGGAAATTCTGGATCAGCGTTTCGCCTCAAGGCAATCGGCAACTCGGCATGGTCTAGCGGGATGCCGTTGGCTCTGCCGAACTGGGAGGCACGCCTCGATCGCGCATGGCAGATCGGATTTCGTTCCATTATCATCACAGCTCACGAAGCTGCGGGGACGATGGTGCCGATCAAAGGCATCACAAAGGCGCCAGTGATTCGGCAGGCGTTCAAGAACATCATCGCCTGGAACAACGTCAACAATCCGAAGCGGTTCTCGACGGCAACGACGTTCACGATTCGCCCTGACAACTGCAATCTCGACCTGATGCGTCAGATGATTTCTTGGGGAGTAGAGGAAGGATTGGACCTCGTTCGGTTCAACTGCTTCGCCAACTTCCAGAGCCTTCCCGAACATCGACAGTTCGAGATGTCGCGCGAGAAGATCGTGGAGTTCTACGACCATCTCGCGCGTCTGCAAGTGGAGTTCCAGGATGCCCCAACAAGCCTTGGAATTTCTGAGGACTGGGGTGATGCTGGCATCGAACAGATCTATCCGTATTTACCACCTGAATGGCAGAGCCGGAAGGCTGGGTGGTGTCGCGCTAGATACCGGCTCTTCGCCATGATCGAAGTGAATGGCGAGATTGTTCTCACTGGATGCGTAGACAAGTGGGAGCCGGTGATGGGAAAGCTCATTCAGATCGCTCCGATTGAATACCGGATCGTGTGGAAGTACGATCAGATTGAGACACTTCGCCAGGCGATTCTCGACGACAAGGTTTATGCATGCTGGGGCGGAGTCGGCTACGGTCGTCCTACCGAGGCCAGCTTCGGCACTGATTCGATCGCCGAAGACGAAATCATGCGGGGGTGACCCACATCAATCACGAGGAGGATTTAGGGCTAAAGACCGCGTCCGGCCAACGCACATCGAATGGCGCACAATGCGCAAGGGGGCGGAACTTGTTCGGAAGAACGACCCGCCCTTTTCACTTTTCCAACTTGATACTTTATCCAACTAAAGTACTTTAGTTTGATAAAGTAACTAAAGTTCACGATCGTGAAATTTTTGTTATTTTACTTTATTTACTCACCGCATCAATTTTGGCGGCAACAATGAAATCGTTTTCAGATAGCCCGCCAATGGCGTGAGTCCAGAGTTCCAGTAAGACTTTGTTGTAATGTATGTGAATATCTGGATGATGACCTTCCATTTCCGCAATATCTGCAACTCGTTCAACGAAATTTATGGCTCCGATGAAATCCCTGAATTTAAATTCTTTTGAGATTTTCTTTTTCTCACTATCTAGAGCCCACCCAAAGGCTTCATCCACATAATCCTGCAATTCTGCACCGCTTAAGGGCTTTGTTCCCCCCTCGCACGGTATACATTTCTTTTTTAATAAATCTGTCATTTGTAGGCATTAGGCATTAGGCATTAGGCATTAGGCTTTAGCATTTTTTAGCTAGTTCCTAGGACCTAGCGCCTAGTTTACTATTCCTTCTCTTAATCTCGCAATCTGATAAATACTAAATACCAACACTAGCGCAGCTACCCATTGAGTTGCTGATAATACCGTATCGTTTATCATCATGTCTAAAAATATCGCTATGAATGGAAAAGTTAGCTCTAGGATAGTTGAAATATGTACTGGGGTTCTCGCAAGTCCTCGATAATATATAAGTAGGGCTACCATGCCCGTAGAGAGAGCTATCAATACTAGAAATCCAAACTGTGATAAGTCAGGAATTAATACTTCTCCACCACTCTTTCCGAATAAAAATAAAAGAGGCAGAGCAATAACAATCGTAATTAAAAATCTATAAAATGTGCTAACTTTGAAATCCACCCCGTTAGAGGCAGAGGGTCGCTGCGAGCCCTCGCGGCCTCTAACGGGGTCCACCTTGCCTAAAAGCATTTTTGAAAATGTGGTAGAACTACCCCAGGCAAAAGCAGCGCCCAGAGCATAGAGCGCAGCGATGGCTGTACCCTCTCCAGTTTCTAAATTCACGTATCCATTTTGGAATGTGACAAAATATGCGGATAAAATAGCGAGTACAGCCCATTTGATGTAACGCACATCCATCTTTTCTTTAAGAAAAATCCTAGCAGTAGTTATGGCAAATATAGGCTGTAATTTTTGCAAAAGAAATACTACTGACACAGTGATAAAGCCAACTTTGCCAAGCGCTGTCGTAAACCAGAGAGTACCAAAAAGTCCGCTTAGAATTGCTACGAGCACAATGAGCCACCATTCCCTCTTTGCAAGTTTAGCTTTAAAAACATATTTAAAAACAAAGGGAAACAAAATTATTAAACCAATCAGATGCTCAAAAAATATTATGGTGATTGGCGGGAGCGAGTATAAGTGCTGGCGAATCAGCCCGTCAAAGGCCCACAGAGTTGCCGCAATGATAATAAAAACAGGACCGGTGTATGATTTCATAGTTTTAATTTTAGCACGCCTTTAAATCTTCTACTATCTGTTTAATCAATTCTTCTTCGGTCTTAAATTTTTTATATTCTCTTAAAAACTTATTTATTTCAAGCCTTACTTTCTTACCATAAGCATCACCGTCATAACCCAGCAAATGCGCTTCTACTTTACCACCTGGTCCCACTACAATACCAGCAGTATATTCTTTTTTCTCTAGAAAAGCTTTCCCTGCATAAACCCCTTCAGTAATTTTTACTCCACTATCTTTTATTTCTAAATTAACCGTCGGGAATCCCAATTTTTTACCATATCCATCCCCTTTTATCACCTTGCCGGAAATTTGGTAATTCATTTCACTTCAACAAAACTTCTATAGCTTTTACTATATGCTCTTTCGTGGACTCATCTATGAGATTTCCTTTTTCGTTAAATTTATTTTGAGCCATACTTATATAAAATTCTGGTTGGCCCAATACATTCGCATCAAGATAGCTAAATATTTGCTTTAAATTATATTGTGCAAGAGCTGTACCCACATTTCCCATAGTGGCTCCTACGATAAGAATTTTCTTTCCTTCCCATGTGGTCGTTCCATATGGCCTAGATGTCCAATCGATGGCATTTTTTAGGACTCCGGAAGTGGAACGATTATATTCAGGGGTTGCAATTATGATTGCGTCAGCAGATTCTATTTTTTGCTTTAAATCCATAACCTCCCTTGGAAAGTTGCCCTCCATGTCTTGGTTGTAAAGCGGTAAATTTTCTATATTAACAACTTCCAGAGTAGCATTTGCCGGCAGGTTTTCTTTGAATGCTTGCATAAGCATCTTATTATACGAGCCTTTTCTTAGGCTTCCCACAAACCCCAATATTTTTATATTCCCGTTATTACCCATTTGATTTGTTTAGTTTTATTCCCAGTTCTTTTAGCTGCTTTTCAGAAACTTCAGACGGCGAATTCATCATCAGATCCTTGCCTTCGCCAGTTTTCGGGAACGCGATAACCTCGCGGATATTCGGCTCCTCTTCCATAAGCATAATAAATCTGTCCAGCCCCCAGGCTATGCCTCCGTGTGGAGGACATCCAGATCCGAGCGCATCCAACATATGCTTGAAATTTTTCTCTATCCTTTCATTTGAATATCCCATAACCTCAAAAACTTTCCTCAAAGCCTCCGGCTCGTGGTTGCGGATGCTTCCTCCGCCAATTTCATTTCCGTTTAAAATTACATCATATTGCGTAGTCAAGATATTTCCTATGTCTTTCTTCTCTAGTAGATTCACCATGAATTCATCCTCCGGGCGAGAAAAAGGATTGTGCGTAAAAGTCCATTCCCCCGAGGTGTCTGCATTGTCTGATTTATCCGTTCTCTCAAAGAATGGGAAATCTACTACCCAGGCGAAAGCTAGCAAATTTTTATCTTCTTTGTCTTTACGGAAATCCGGTCGGTCAGTGCCGTATTTATCCATAACCTCTTTATAGGAAATCTGAGGAAAAGGAATCTCTTGAATTTTTTTCTCCGGGTAAAGACTCTGTACTATTTCTATGAGTAGTGCCTCGTTGATCGCCATCACATCTTCACGATTCACAAAGCTCATCTCCAGGTCAAGTTGGGTAAATTCAGGCTGCCTGTCTCCCCGCGTATCTTCATCTCGCATACATTTCGCTATTTGAAAATATTTCTCTACGCCCGAGGCCATGAGAAGCTGTTTGTATTGTTGTGGCGACTGTGGCAAAGCATAGAACTTCCCCTGCCATAGCCGTGAAGGCACGATATAGTCGCGCGCGCCCTCGGGAGTGGACTTTGTAAGTATCGGAGTTTCTACCTCAATAAAATTCTCCTTATCCAAAAAATCTCGGATAAGCTTCACCACCTTGTGCCGGTTGCGGATATTCTTCTGCATTCGGTCTCGGCGAAGGTCAAGATAGCGATATGCGAGCCTGTGTTCCTCGCCTATTTCGTATCCTTCGCTCGTGGGATCAATATTCGGAGTTTCGGCTTTGTTTAAAACTTCAATTTCAGTCACTTCCAGCTCCACATCCCCGTTTAACACTCCCGCGTTTATATTTTTCTCCGGGCGCTTGTTAACGACTCCTGAAACTTTTAGGACCCATTCGGGGCGGATTTCTTTAGCCAGAGCAATCACTTCTTCTCGGCTCGGCAATGCTACGCACTGCACTCTGCCAGTCATATCCCGCATATCAAAAAAAACCATCTTGCCCTGGTCGCGCCTGACATCCACCCAGCCGGCAATGATAACTTCTTGCCCCACATGGTCTTTTAAATCTTTGATATAAATCCTGCCTTTCATCTCATTAGAAATAATAGCATAAAAATAAATAAAAGTAGAAAGGGGCCGTCGCGATGTTGCGAACGGCCCCCTGCTTTCCATCCTTCGTGCCTCACGCCGACGAAGCTCAGCGTTGGTCACTTGGTCACCAGGAAGGATATAAACCCTCTATATCCCTAACAACTTGTGACCAAGGTGGGAGGTCGCTACCGCCACCCGACGTTAGCGAAAAGACCCCCCCTTGCTACGTGCGATCGCGACTCTGAGACAGGCGCCGCAGTCCCGAGTGGAAGGACCTTGCGGCAGGATGGATCATCGTGAACCCATCCTTGCTCTGTCCGCCTCATAGAGAACGGCAGATCGGCCTGCCCTCGAGTGTGGCCACACGGGAGTATGGTGATATGCCGTGGCACATTCAGCTGCCGACGCCACCACGACCTCTTCGTGACTCCCTGAAACCACTGATCGAGGGATCGACGCTTCTTCTTAGCCATAAGCCTCCAAGTGCGCAAAGGTAAAGAACAACTATCCCCGCCCAAACGAGAACACCAGCTTCTGATTTAGAAAGCTGGTGTTTGAGTTGTAATGAATTAGGTTCTAGTTTCTAGGTTTATAGTTACAGCGCAAATATCAGCCCTCTAAGAGGATTAGTAAAGCTGAAAAAGAAATATCTATTTGCCTGTATATTTTGGTTCACGATTGGATTATAGCATCAAAATTGTGATTGGCAATAGTAGCGTAATGGTTCAATAGCTTGGAATCACCCATAGGTTTAGGATGATTCCATATGCCCTACACAACAAACAAACACATGCCGAGGATTAGAAGAGACGCAGCTGATCTTGTACGAAAAGGTTGGTCGACCAGAAAGGTAGCTAGACACTTTGGTTTCAGTCAAAGTGTCATAGTAAAATGGTTTGCTAAAGCAAAAAAGATTGGACATCATCCAATACCAACACAAAGCTCAAGACCACACCATCATCCGAAACAATTAAGTGATGATTTGGTCTGGAAAATATTCCAACAAAGGATTAAAAACAAAAGATGTGCGGAGGTTGTGCACCAAGAGCTGCTGAATCAAAAAATTAAAGTTTCACTCTCATCCGTCAAGCGAACTCTCGACAGGCATGGTCTTCTAGAGAAACGTAGTCCATGGAAACGTTACCATCCCCATGTAGACCGTCCATATCCCCTTAAGGCAGGTGATTTGGTGCAAATTGATACCATTCATCTAATGGTTAGCAAAAAGAAAAGAATATATGTGTTTGTGTTGATTGATGTGTATTCACGATGGATATATGCTAAGTGTTACCAAAGAATGAGCAGTAAAATATGTTTGAATTTTGTACGAGAAGCACAGGAGCTAGCATCATTTAAATTTGCAATGCTACAGTCTGATCACGGACCGGAATTTGGTAAATGGTTCGTAACCCAAATCAAAAAGAATCATCGATACACCAGAATCGGTAAACCGAATGACAATGCTCACATTGAAAGAATGAACCGCACTTTACAGGAAGAATGCATCGACAAAGTGAACACAAATGTCAGAGCAATTAATTGCGCTCTAAAGAAATATTTGCAATACTACAATCACGAGCGACTGCATCTTGGCTTAAAACTAAAAACGCCTTCCCAATTTATTAACAAAGTGATTCCAAGGTTATGAACAGATTACGGTCCTTTTGTTTTGCAAAGGATTGCTAATCAAAGTAATATGGATGAATGATATTAATGTTAAAAAGGAAGGTACTGGACATAGTAAAAATACTAAAAGATGCCGAAAAGTACCGCTTGGCAGAATGTATAGAGAAAAATTGGAACAAAACTGCCCTAGAGTACTCAAAAGAGTTAAATTTCTGGCGGCCAAAGAGGCCAATTGAAAAAGAGCTGCTCAATGCCTTTGGTAAAGAATTAGAACGGCTCGGCACCAAGGGCATCCATAAATCAGATATTTTGGATTCAATTAAGAAAAGGAGAATTCTGCAAACTGGTCCCCACCTCGGCGCTACTGAGAGTCCCCGCATGCTTTGTATCAACTGGCTCGGAAATTTGGGAGTACTAAAACGGGATTATTATATTGTAGGAATGTTCTCCGGTATTCCCTTTTCAAATCGCTCTCGACCAGGCCGAATAAATATGAAAAAGGATTCGGTAAACTTATTTCCTAGTAGCATGCAAGACGGCCTGGTCTATAGAAGTGTTATACCAGTAAAACTTAACGAGTCAGCGGACAAACTTCCAAAGAAAATAACAAAATATTTCCCATCAGCCATTGTTGGAGCTTCATATACCAAGTGGGCGCTCCAAACCTGCCAGCACATAGAAAGAAATATCCTCAAAAAAAATAATTTAGTTTATTTAGACATAAATGAAGTGGTGGCGGAATATTTGACGCAAGTTTTGAAAAATCGCTTTCATGTCTTTCATAAAATATTTTTTAACCCAAAGACAAGAGCTGAATTTATGCAAGCTTTTCCAAATGAGATAATGTTTTATGCGCCAGTTATGGATGGCAAATATGAGAAGATGGAAAATATGGTGCTGTCAGGAAACAAATTGAGAAGCAGGCATAAAGAAATTGACCTCGGTAATTCAAATATTTTAATACAGGAAATCAAAGAGGGGCGACTATGCCCGGCGCTCATTACCACGTTTTTGGCATTGGCATTTTTAAACCAATTCAAATGCTTCGGCTCCTTTGCCCAAGTAGAGTATTTGCCTGTGTATCAAGAAAAGTTAGCCAAGCTCAAATTTATGAAAGAATTTAAGATAGAAAAAATATCAACTTCCAATTTAACTACCGGAGTTTTTCCTGAAAAAAGAAATATTTATCCTGCTGACATACTAATCCAAGGCGAAAAATTCAAACAAAGTGAACAAACTTTGTTTGGCGAACTTTTGCTGCATATGAAAAGCGTATTACTGGAAAGTTATTTTACTGGCGATGAAAGAAAAAAATAAAAACATCCCGACCCTGAGTCGGGACTCCGACTACGGTCGGAGAAAAGCACACCTGATAGGCATCTGCGGAGCTGGAATGTCCGCCTTGGCAGTGCTCCTAAAAGAATCTGGCTGGCAAATAACTGGCTCAGATAATAATTTTTATGAGCCAATTTCCGGCTACCTTAAAAAGAACAAAATATCTTTTTATAAAAATTACTCCGCGAAAAATATTCCAAAGGATGTAAATACAATAATTATAGGCAAGCACGCCGAATTGTTGCCGGAAGTAAATGAGGAAGTAAAGAAGGCTTTTTCTCTGAAAAAGACCGAAATAAAGATAAAATCTTTGCCGGAAGTTTTGGCTATGCTTTCCAAAAATAAGAAAAACTTTTTAGTGGCTGGCAGTTTTGGAAAATCCACATGTACTGCTCTTTTAGCCTGGTGTATATCGCAAGCCGGTCACGATCCTTCATATTTTATTGGCGCTGTGCCGATAAATTTTGATAAATCTTCACACATAGGAGGTGGTAAGGAATTCGTATTAGAGGGCGACGAATACCCCTCTTCCAATTGGGACAGCACTTCTAAATTTTTACATTTTAATCCTTCTTCTGTGCTTCTAGTATCTGCAGAGCACGACCATATAAATATATTCCCTACCGAACAGTCTTATAAGAAGCCCTATAAAAAACTAGTTGCAAAAATTCCAAGGAATGGCCTCTTGGTTTATTCAAAGGAAGGAAGAAACAATATGGAATTAGCCAAACAGGCGAAGTGCAGGACAGTCAGCTACTCGCTAAGCAATACCGGGAGTGATTGGTATGCACAAAATATAAAATATGGAATGCAGACTTCTTTTGATTTGATGCACGGGGGCAAAAAAGTGGCAACAGTTAAAACCAAACTTTTGGGCAATCATAATATTGAAAACATAATAGGAGTGGGGACACTATTACTTGAAAGTAAAGTTATTTCTGTAAAAGATTTTACAAAAGCGGTTGCAAGTTTCAGTGGCATAAAAAGGCGCATAGAACTCCTGTCTGCGCAGGCAGGAAAAAATCCAAATTCCAGCATTCCCGTATACGAAGGCTTCGGTTCATCCTATGAAAAAGCAAAAGTTATTTTTGACGCTCTCAAGCTCCACTTCGGGAAAAGCTTGTCCGCCTCTGGCGGAAAAATCGTAGCAGTCTTCGAGCCGCATACCTTTTCTTGGCGCAATCGCGGAGCACTGAAATGGTACAAAACTATTTTTGACGGCGTAGGCGAAGTAATACTTCTCCCCCCACCCGAGCACGGCAAGGATACTCACAGCCAGCTTTCATATGATGAAATTTACAAGGAAGTAAAGAAGTACGTTCCAGTACACAAAGCCACAACCGAAAAAGAAGCTCTCGCAACAATACAGAAAATAATCAAAAAGAATGATGTCGTTGCACTCGTTTCTTCCGGCTCACTTCTTGGGCTTTCAAAGTCTATTCCGAAAATGTTCCAGGGAAAATAAGAAATATCTAAAACCCGTTGCAGGCGTACTTTCTAGAAAGCCTTTCGCAGGAGCTTAGAAAATAAATGAAGTACTCTGATTATTATTTTCTTGAGCGACGAGCAGTTCGCTACGCAAGCTTGCGTAGACAGATTGCTTTATAGAAAGTATGCCAAGAAAGGGTTTTATTAGAAGGATTTCTAGCTATAAAGTTTCTTGAACTCTTCAATATCGTCAAAGTGATGCTTCACACCCTTTATCTCTTGGTAGTCCTCGTGACCTTTGCCAGCGCAAAGGATAATATCCCCGCTCTGCGCAATTTTTACAGCTTCTGTGATTGCTTCTCTTCTGTTTGGGATAGTCTTCACTTTTTTTAACAGCTCATCCGTCAAATCTGCTTTCATTTCAGAAATTATTTTTTCCGGATCTTCGCTCCTAGGGTTATCTGAAGTAAATATTGCGACATCTGAGTTCTTGGCACCAATCTTGCCCATAATTTTACGCTTTAGAGGATCACGGTCTCCGCCACAGCCAAATACGGAAATAAGCTTGCTCGCCTCTGGCGAGTTTGAATTTCCATTTCTCATATCTTTTACTGCCCTTAACACATTCTCAAGTGCATCGGGGGTATGAGCATAATCTACAATAACGATTACTCCGCTTGCTGATGTAAAATGCTCAAACCGTCCACGAGGAGGTGTTACATTTTTTAGGATTTCTTTTATTTTTTCCTCGCCTGCAACGCTATGCGTAGCATTGCGGGCAGGTTTATTTAGTCCTAGCAGAACGGCTGCTCCATAAACTGCAAGCACATTGTATGCGTTAAAATTTCCTAGCAACTTAGTATCTAGTTTTTCGTTAAAATCCGCCTTATTACTAAACCCATAAGTATATTTTCGGGCGCGAATCCCTTCCAGCATGGCTACTCCACGCTCATCGTCTACATTAGTCAGAGCAAAAGCTCCCTCCGGAAGCATCAAGAAAAACTTTCTCTTTGCGTTAAAATAATTGTCAAAATTTTTATGATAGTCCAGATGGTCGTGAGTTAAATTTGTGAAAATTCCTCCAGCAAAATTTATTCCCGCAACGCGATTTTGGTCCATAGCATGAGAACTCACCTCCATAAAAGCATACTCACATCCCCTGTCTACCATTTCCCGCAGTAACTTGGTAAGAGTAACAGAGTCAGGTGTGGTATGCGTTGCTCCTCTTTTCTCTCCGGCTTGCCCCGCCGTGGCGGTGGGAATAATATTTTCTACTGTGCTTATAAGTCCCGCTTTATATCCTAGAGCAGTAGCAATCTTATATAAAAGTGTAACAGTAGTCGTCTTGCCGTTTGTTCCAGTCACTCCGACAATCTTTAATTTTTTAGACGGGTTGCCATAATAATGCATCGCTCCCACCGACTTAATTCTCCACCAGATTGTTTTTAATTTTTTATATATATATTTCATAGGCTGGAAATAGTTTCTATCAGATTACTAAAGTCTGAAATATTAGCATCTGCATCTCTAAATATATCACCTGAAAATTTTATAGTTTTCATGCCGGCTGCCTTTGCGGCCAGCATATCAACTTCCGAATCACCAACATAAACACACTCCTCGGGAGGGATTCCAAGCTTAAGAGAAGCGAGAAGTAGAGGGGCCGGATGAGGTTTATGTTCCAATGTATCTTCATAAGAAACATCCATGGTAAAGAATTGCTTTAACTGACCCAGATGTGATATTGAATAGATACCGCTTCTAGAACGCTCAGTAACAATACCAAGTGTGTAATCCTTACTCAGAGATTTTATTATCTCCTCTAATCCTTCAGGAATCCGAAGAAGTTCATCAGGATAAGGCACTTCTCTTATTTTTCCAGATTGCCATATTTTTTTAATTTCTTCCTCATCGGTTGATTTAGTTGAAAGCCGAATTATATCTTTCATTGGAGCATGAAAAAGTGGAGAATATTCTTCCCTGGTCATAAACCCATAACCATATTTTTTCATTAGGTCGCCCAAAAATTTATAGTTGGCTTCAATCGAATCCACCAAAACTCCATCAATGTCAAAAATAACTGCTTTGATCATATAATTTCTCTATTTCTTTTTCTTCTTAACACCCCATTTTTTATCTATTGCTTTTCTGTCCACAAACCATGCATCTTTATAGTCAAACCACCAGGAATCCGGATTAGTTTTTAAAAGAACTTTAGCAAGCCTCTTTGCTCCCTTGGTCTTTAATCTCTTCACGGCGATATTTATCCATCTCTTAGCTTTTACATTGCCCTTCACTTCTTCCCCTCTTAAAGTAACCATCCATTCCAGAGTATCCGCGTCCTTCACCAATTTTGCTTCTAGTGTTTTCTTCTTTTGCTCTTCTTCAAAGAGTTTTAAAATTTCTTTTCCAAATGGAACGCTCCTAGCTATATCTGCCACAGCTACTGCTTCGGCAAGCCTGCCATAACGCTGGTGGACATAATTGTGGTCTGACACTCGTCCTTCACCGATATCATGCACCAACGCCATCAGTATCACTTTATTCTTATCCGCCTTCGGCTCTAGGTATGCTAGAGCGTAGGCTATCATTGCCGTGTGAAATAAATGTTCAGCCACTGACTGATCTCCGCTTCCTAAAAACCAAAACCCAGAACGAGGCGTCTTGCTATGAATTCCTGTTTCATAAACAAAGTTCGCAATCTGTTCGTATGTATTTTTATTTTCTTTGTTAACCATGACTTTTATGTAACTAAAGACTTACGATGCTGCGGAGCATTTATAAGGCCACATTTTTTGTATTTGTATACTTCGCCCGTAGCTGGGTTGATAGCCCCGCACGGACACGGGTCGTTGCGACCGACATTCTCCGACCTTGTGTCGGAGTCCGACTCTGGTCGGACTTTCGGCCCACCTAGTTCTGATGGCTCCGTATGACTGGCGACTAAAGTCTGTCTTGTTTGTGTTTCTTTCCCTTGTGCAGGTTCGGTGATAGTTGAAATTAAAGAAAATACTTGTTCTTTCAATACCTCTTCCATTTCTTTGAACATAGCAAGGCCTTCTTTTTTGTATTCCACAATAGGTTCGCGTTGACCATAAGCTCGCAAGTTTACCGAGCTACGCAGATAGTCCATCGCTTCCAGATGCTCCATCCAAAGCGCGTCGTTGGTGTATAACACAATTCTTCTCACCGTTTCGAAAAATGCCTCGTCGCCCAATTTATTTCTTTTTTCTTCTATCGTCGCTTTTCTACTTTCATCTCCGGCAATTATAGTTTCAATCAAATCCTCAATCTTTGCTTTGTCTGCCCGCAACATTTTCTGTCTTCTTTCGTAAATAATCTTTCTTTGGTGATTCATCACGTCGTCATATTCAAGAGTATTTTTTCGAGCATCAAAATGAAAACCTTCTATTTTCGCCTGCGCTCCTTCCAAGGTCTTGCCGATGAAGCGATTTTCTATCGGTTGGTCTTCCGGTATGCCAAATCGCCCCATCATATTCTTTATTTTTTCTGATCCGAAGATACGCATCAGGTCATCTTCTAGTGAAACATAAAACTGCGTCTCACCCGGGTCTCCTTGTCTACCGGAGCGACCACGAAGCTGGTTATCAATTCTTCTCGCCTCATGACGTTCTGTTCCTAAAACAAAAAGTCCGCCCACGCTTTTCACAAATTCATATTCCTCCACGACTATCGGATTGCCTCCGAGTTTGATGTCTATTCCGCGTCCTGCCATATTTGTAGCGATAGTTACTGCGCTACGCTTACCAGCTTGAGCTATTATCTCACCCTCCTTCTCGTGGTTCTTTGCGTTCAAGATTACATGCGGCACTCCTTCTTGTTTCAAGTAAACAGAGAGAAGTTCATTTTTTTCAATTGAAATGGTTCCTATTAAAACTGGAGTTCCTTTTGTATTTAATTCTCTGACCTTTTTTGCAATTGCTTTAAATTTTCCCTGTTCGGTTTGAAAAATCAAATCGTTGTGATCTATGCGAACAATGGGACGATTAGTTGGAATCACTATCACATCAAGCCCATAAACTTTTAAAAACTCTTCAGCTGAAGTGAGGGCAGTACCGGTCATACCAGAGAGTTTTTTGTAAAATCTAAAATAGTTCTGGAAGGTTATAGAGCCGGAAGAGCGAGTTTCTTTTTCTATTTTTACCCCCTCTTTTGCCTCTATCGCCTGATGAATTCCTTCGGACCAGCGCCTTCCCGGCTGGAGACGTCCGGTAAAAGGGTCCACAATGATGACTTCTCCGTCTTTTACTACATAGTCCTTATCTTTTTCGAAAATAGCCTGCGCTTTTACAGCTGTTTCTAAATGGTGGACATATTTAATGCCTTTTTCCGTATAAATATTGTCCACTCCCAGCAGATTTTCAGCTTTGCTGATACCTGCATCAGTTAGGGTTATCGCCTTTAGCTTCTCATCCACTTCATAATCCACATCCTTCTTCAGCTGTTTGGCAATTTGATAAAACTTTGTGTAAAAATCTTCAGAATCACCGGAGGCGGAAGAAATTATAAGCGGAGTGCGCGCCTCGTCTATTAAAATTGAGTCCACTTCGTCCACAATCGCAAAGTTGTGACCCCTTTGCACCAGATCATTTACGGACGTGGCCAAATTGTCTCGCAAATAATCAAAACCATATTCATGATTGGTACCATAAGTAATATCTGCACTGTATGCTTCCTTGCGAGATGTGGGTTTTAAAAAATCATAAACAATTTTAAATTCTCCAACCTTGTCGCGTTCCTTGTCCTCCTCCGTATGCTTTGCATCGTAGAGGTATGAAACATTATTAGAATTAATAACGCCCACAGAAAGCCCCAAAAAATTATAAACCTGACCCATTAAGACCGCGCCGATGCGAGAAAGATAATCATTAACTGTAACTATATGCACACCTTCTTCAGTCAGCGCGTTTAAGTATGCAGGAAGTACAGCCACGAAAGTTTTTCCTTCACCTGTCCTCATCTCAGCAATTTTCCCATTATGTAAAGCCACGCCTCCAATCATCTGCACATCAAAAAGTCTTATGTTGTCGGTGCGCCTCATTGCCTCTCGCACTAGAGCATACGCCTCGGGCAAAATGTCATCTAGAATCGCCTGCCTAAGAGTAGGCTCGCTTTTGCCGAGCCTATCTTTAAACTCTTGTGTTTTCTTTGGAAAATCAGCATCAGCAAGCTTTGAAATATCTGGCTCTAGGGCATTGATTTTAGCTACTATTTTACTAGTTTGGCCAATAAATTTGGAACTTTCGTCGCCAAATACTTTGCTGAATATAGACATAAATCGTATTCTAACACAAATCCACCTCATAATAAATCCGCCTCATCGGCGGATGCGCCGATGAGGCGCAAACAAAAAACTCTCTATTTTCATAGAGAGTTTTTTTGAGGGGTTAAGCTCGCTTCTTCTTTGCTGCCTTCTTCTTTCCCTTCTTTGCTGCCTTCTTTTTCTTTTTTGCCATATTATTTTTCGCGCGAAATTAATTTTCTAATTTAGTTTGCAATAAAACGACCTTAAAATATTTTTCAAATAAAAAAGTAGGGAAAATATTTTAAATAATTATTGCAGGAACACCTTAATTATCCCGCATATCTAATCAGAATACAATACTTTTTTCACAAAACTGTGGATAACTTTTTATCTAAAATATTTTAGAAATAAAAAAATTGTTTTCATTTGAAGCGGGTGATGGCGAAACTCCAACATATGTGCCTATGTGAGTGCGACCACCCGCTACAGATAAAAACAATTTAGATATAGAATTATATCACAAAAAATAACTTCTGAGTTGCTCCTATTTATCGCAGTGCATGCTCCAGAATATGCTCTATTGCATGCTCTGTTTTAACACCCACAGACTCACAGACTTCTGAAAAATGTGAATCGTTTTTTAGGTTTGGGTGCGATTCTATGCCGAGTAGGTAAACTTTACCCCGAGGTGTCAGAATAAAATCTGATTTCAGATAATGCTTTGCATCTACATGGTTATGCAGATTTTTTGCTATCTGTGTTAACATCTCTTTTTCACCAATAGAAAAACCTCCAAACAAATTTCCAAGTGGAAAAGTGTAAATATCTTGATTGCGAAACTTGTGCATTGAATGCATGGAGACTATCTTGCCTTCGATGAATTCCTCTATTAAAATACTTTGCTCGTGCTTCACCCCGTCCTCAATAGCATTTACCAATTCCGGAAAAGTTTTTGCCAGATGTATCCCCATCCCGTTAGAGGCAGAGGGTCGCTGCGAGCCCTCGCGGCCTCTAACGGGACCCATGTTAGAATCCGACATAAAAGATTTCACAATCCAGGGCGAGCCGAATTTTTCAAAAATTTGTTTTGCTTTCTTGATAGCATATTTCTCCCGTGCCCCATCAAAATCTTTTTGATATACAGGCAGCACTATATGCCTAGGCATATCTAGCCCGATATTTTTTACAAATCCTTTCAGCATATCTCGGCTCGTTTGCAGAGTTCCGAGGAAAGGACTAGCTCCAATATTAGGGATAGAAAGGCTGGAGAGAATATTTGAAAAGCTAGGATGCGACAGATTCCAGACTACATCCACCTTATGCACCAAGTCGCTCGGGGTGACTGGCTTGCCGGAACAATGCCAAACATGATCCTTGTCTATCAATATATCTACCGGCGCATATTTATGCGAAAGTTTCTCCATAACATGAGAAATAATATCCCCTCCCTTCTGCAAGGAAGAATGGTAATGTTCCCCTGTCCCGCCTCGCAATATTCCAACTCGTTTTTTAGTCATTAGATATTATTATAACAATAAGAGAGGAGCATGTAAAAGTTTACTCTTACAATGTCCGAACGCCATTGTTATATGGTACTCCATATAACACTATTTACAATTACCAAACAATAAAAAAACGCCCAGTTTTCTACAAGGTGTTTCATCCTTTATATTTTAAATTATAAAATGTAAAAGACCGCACGGCGCTCACCCGAAGGGAGAACACGTGCGGTCTTTCGATACTGCGACTAGCGACGTCTCAGCTCCATGTATTGGAGCATCTCGGGAATCGTAGCGTTCCGAGTGAACGCCGGTCTGCCTTCGACGAGCTTCGGTTCCTGGGCGTACATCTCGATGCTTTCGAACTCCCTGACGATGTGCTCAGGCAGGGTGCCGAGAACATCGCCGGTAGCACCGGTCCCTCCAGTCATCACTGGCTTCTTCATCTCGTGATGCCAGGAAATTCCTGGTGCAGGCAAGTTGTAGACCGCCGGATACCACCCCTCCTCGTCCATCAGCGCGATGGCCTGAAGGAAGCACCGCAGCTGGTGGTGTGGCTGGGAGCTGATGACCAGCTTTTTCCAGCCATACTCCTTGGCGAGGCGCAGCAGATTGCGCGCTTCTGCGCCCGTGTGGCCGGCAGCCTCGAGAACCAGGATGTCATCCCGAGACACCCCGAACTGCACGAGGATGTTGTACCACCGCTCGTATCCGAGGTATGCCAGGTTCTTGGCCTGACAAACATCCTCCGTCAGACCGTTGATCACGACCTTGAAGTCGGCGCCCGAATGATATGCCTGGGCCACACGATCCAAAAGACGTGCATCCAGCCTATCATCCCTGACGGGGGACGCGTGGACAAACAACGCATCGTAGTCGCTCGGCACTGTATCGGCCAGAACTGCGACCATTCCCGTCATCATCTCCAGTGGAGATGGGGTCCAAACTGTACTGCTCATCGCTCCTCCTCACTCAGTTGATTACAAAAAGGGCACTCAGGTGTATTATATACGCAAAATGCCGTTTTGTCAATATTACCTAGAAAACAAAAACACCCATTTCTGGATGTTTTTTGTTAGTTGCTGTACTTTGTTTTGTTTCGTTCTTGACCCGCCAAAATTTTCCGAAGAAAATTTCAGGTGGGTTAACTTCGGGTCTTTGCCTCATGTCAAATAGCTTTTAGGACATTCTATTATTGTCCATTGTGTCGTCAATTGAGCGACACAATACCGACTCAATAAGTCCGACCAAACCTTGGTCATTACCCCGCCGATGGCGGGGTCCTCATTTTTGATAAATCAAAA
>Ga0209542_10004251_pt1 | contig 29620 bp, 29 predicted proteins | sample RifCSPhighO2_01_FD_184028 | JGI IMG/M metagenome (GOLD analysis project Ga0209542, IMG submission 184028) | Soil microbial communities from Rifle, Colorado - Rifle CSP2_plank highO2_0.1 (SPAdes) (version 2) | ecosystem: Environmental > Terrestrial > Deep subsurface > Rock core/Sediment ... | reverse complement strand
AAACAAACACTTCGCGAGGAGGTTCGGGCAATGTGTGAGAAGTTTCCAATTCCAGAGAGTTTCGTATAAAAGGTTGACACTAGCCGCTTCAGTGACTACTATTCCCGACGGTAATAGGAGATCTTACTGATGTCAAAAGAATACCGTGACGTGCGCTTCAAGAATGATGATGAATTCGAGAAGTATCACAAAGAAGAGGCGAAGAAGGGCAGTGAAAAGTCACAAGCCATTCTCAGCACTCGTTCACGTATTTTGTTAGCGGAGAAGTTCAGAGCTTCGCAAACCGTTATCAAGCGATCACGCAAGTGATAAGAATTCAGGGCACGCCTACGGCGTGCCCTTTGATGTTACAATCGATTTATGGGGAACGGCTTAAAAACAATACGAGAATCACGCACCGCTCATCACTTGCGACGGCACTGGCTCACAGTCGCTTTTGTGGGCGGTTTTATTACAGACTTCCTACTCCTCAACCAAGTTGATAATCTGCTCGATAACTTAGTGTTGCTTTTTTATGTAACACTAGCGATGGTAAGTATTTTGCTTCTTTACGCCTCTACGGCCGGCAAACTACCAGAGGATTCAAATCCACTTCTTCGCACTTATGCACCTGTCGCGATGCAATATGCTTTCGGGGGTCTTTTGTCCGGAATGCTAATTTTCTATGGACGCAGTGCATCTCTGCTCGATAGCTGGCCGTTTTTGCTGATCATCGCTACCATCATCTATCTCAACGAAACAGTGCGCGATCGTTCGGGTCGCTTAGTGTTAACTCTTTCGATGTTTTTTGTTGGCTTGTTTTCGTATGTGGTGTTGGTTGTACCGGTTTTGCTTGGTCAAATGGGCGCATGGGTTTTTATTGCAAGTGGCCTGCTCGCTCTGGCTGTGATGTATCTCTTTTTAGGCTTGCTTCGTCTCATCATTCCGAACTTTTTAGCCATGCAGATGAGGGTGATTGTTTTTTCGGTGGGTACGATTTTTGTTGGTTTCAACTTCCTTTATTTTTTAAACATCATTCCGCCGATTCCGCTGTCTATTCAGGAGGTTGGAATTTATCATTCAGTCGTTCGTTTTGAAAACGGAGACTATCAGTTGAAATATGAAGAAGGGGAGTGGTGGCGGTTTTGGAAGCAGTCCGATACCGTGTTTCATCCCGAGTCGGGAGGAAATATTTATTGTTTTGCTAGCATCTTTGCTCCGACCCGTCTCGCCACTGAGATATACAATCGTTGGGAATTCTACGACGAGTCCAAAAAAGAATGGGTGACTTCAGCACGTATAAATTATCCGATACACGGCGGACGGAGCGACGGTTATCGCGGCTACACGCAGATTGGTAATTTTAAACCAGGGGAATGGCGTTGTAGTGTAGAGACCGCCAGAGGGCAAATACTTGGCCGTGAACGCTTTAGTGTGGACACCGGAAGTCCTCCGGCTGGGCTGGTGACGAGAGTTGATTAATTCTGTATTTTGTGCTATAATGCAAATGCACACCTAAGTCAAGGCGTGTTTAATTCGGAGGACCAAGAAGATGGAACGTGGGGAAAATACGGCAAATCTGCCGAGAAAGGTCGCGCACTTGGCGGAGCGCCAAGTGCGCGACCATCACAACAACAGTGTCTTCTCGCCGCGCTGGAAAGGGACAGAGGACACCCTCTTCCGCGTAGCAGAAGCGGATATGTCAAAGGTCAAGGTGGCGACTGCACGGCGCCGTAAGACCAAATAGATTTTGTACTTTTGAAATGGGGCGGCGCTCGCAATTTAGCGAGCGCCTTTTATTTTGGTATAGTGGGGACGTATGCAGGATGTGATAAGGGCGGCAATAGATGAATGTCTTAAAGAGGTGGGATTACCCACGGTGGATTTTGTCGTGGAACATCCGTCTGAACTATCACATGGTGACTATGCCACTAATGTGGCAATGGTAGCGGGGAAGTTGGCAGAGAAAGCGCCGCGGCAATTTGCGGAGCAAATTGCCGCGGCGCTTGAAGGCCAGATCGAATATGTCGACCGGATTGAAGTGGCTGGTCCAGGGTTCATCAATTTTCATTTATCGCGTGATTTTTTCGCGCAGGAAGTAGCTCGCGTCGTTACTCTTGGTGACAGTTGGGGTAATAACGACCATTGGCAAGGCAAGACTGTGTTGGTTGAATATACCGATCCTAATCCATTCAAAGAATTTCATATTGGGCACCTCTTCACTAATGCCGTAGGTGAATCAATTGCGCGACTTTTTATGGCGCAAGGCGCAGACGTAAAGCGTGTTAATTACCAAGGCGATGTTGGACTACACGTAGCGTGTGCCATTTATGGGATGAAGGAGCTTGGCTTAACACCTGAAAAAGATTTCACCGCTAAAGATTTAGGTCGTGCCTACGCACTTGGTGCTACTGCCAACAAAGAAGATGAGACGGCCGCGTTGGAAATCAAATCCATTAACAAAGCAGTCTATGAAAGAAGTAATGAAGAAAACAATGCGCTTTACGATCGTGGCCGTCAGATTTCATTAGATTATTTCGAGACCATTTACCAAATGGTCGACACTAAGTTTGATCACTACTTTTTTGAAAGCGAAGCGGCTCCGAAGGGGAAAGAGTTGGTGATGAATAATTCAGAGGTCTTTCCAGAGAGTGAAGGCGCACGAATTTTTAAAGGTGAAGATTATGGGCTTCATTCGCGCGTTTTCCTAAATTCGGAAGGTTTACCAACCTATGAAGCGAAGGAATTGGCCTTGGCAAAGCTCAAAGCAGATTACGTCACTTACGATCACTCCGTCATTTCGACAGCCAAAGAGATAAGTGAATACTTCAAAGTCCTCTTAAAGGCGATGAGTTTTGTCTACCCAGAGTTGGCGGACAAGACCGAACATATCGGACACGGTATGGTGCGACTTTCAACTGGAAAAATGTCTTCTCGAACAGGGGACGTGATTGCTGCTTCAGATTTTATTAACGAAATCAGCGAAGCGGCGACCCTGAAGATGAAAGAATCGGGAGTAGTAGAAGTGAATGAAGCTTTAGCAAGAGATATCGCTATTGGTGCGATTAAATACGCCACCTTGAAGGGGAGTATTTATCAGGACACTGTTTTCAATAAAGAGCAGGCCCTTTCTTTCGAAGGAGCTTCTGGACCATATCTTCAGTACACACACGCCCGAATAAATTCGGTGTTGAAAAAAGCTGAGGATATCGGAGTAGTTCCTACGCTAAAAATGGAGTCGCTACCAACAGAGGCTTACGAGGTAGAAAAACTACTTTATCGTTTTCCTGAGGTTGTAGAAGAGGCCTTTGAAGATCGTGAGCCACACCAGATAGCTACTTTCCTTATAGAGTTAGCTGCTTCTTTTAACACTTTTTACGCCAATCAACGGATCGCCGATGCTTCTGACTCAAATGCGCCATACAAAGCTTTGATTGCTACTTCTGTAATGCAGACAATCAAGAATGGTTTATGGTTGCTTGCCATCAAAGCTCCAGACAAGATGTGATATGAAGACGATAAAATTTACACCTCCTCTGGTTTCGAAAGTTTTAGATGGTAGCAAGACTGCAACTTGGCGGTTGTTTGATGATAAGGATCTGCAAATTGGTGATTCGGTAGCGTTGGTGAATAAAGACACTTCAGAAACTTTTGCGAATGCTGAAATCATTAATGTAAAAGAGAAGCCGCTAGGAGAAATAGCCAAGAAGGATTTTGATGGACATGAAACTTTTTCTAGTAGAAACGAAATGCTAGCAACTTATCGAAGTTACTACGGCGATAAAGTTAATTGGAACACTATTGTGAAAATGATACATTTTAAGCTTTTATAATGTCTTACTGCGAGTTTTCAAAAACAAATTTGCTACACAAGCAATATCACGATAAGGAATATGGTTTTCCTGTTGGCAGCGACGATGTGCTTTTAGAACGATTGGCACTTGAGATCAATCAGGCTGGACTGTCGTGGGATCTGATGCTGAAGAAACGAGCGGGTTTCAATAAGGCTTTTGCAAATTTTAAAATAGATAGAGTCGCTAAATTTAGCAAAAGAGATGTCGGACGCCTTCTTAAAGATGAGGGAATTGTACGCAATCGTCTCAAGGTTGAAGCAGTCATCCACAACGCTAAAGTCATTGTAGATATACAAAAGAAGCATGGCTCTTTTGTTGGTTGGTTGGCTTTGCAGGCAAAAGATTTAAAAGGTGAAAAGGATTGGGTAAAGCTTTTTAAGAAACAGGGTTTCAAATTTGTAGGAGGAGAAATAATGAAAGAGTTTTTGCAGAGTATCGGGCATCTGCCGATTCCGCATGACAAAAATTGTCCTGTGACTAAAGAAATTTTTAAAGCAAAAGTGTTAGCGATAGTGAAAGCAATTCCAAAAGGACAGACGATGACCTATGGTGAAGTGGCCAAGTCGGCCGGCAATGAGGGTGCCTCTAGAGCAGTCGGTGCTCTGATGAAACAGAATCAGGATAAGCGCATTCCTTGCCATCGTGTGGTAGCTCGCGGCGGTTTAGGAGGATATAACGGTCTTCGAGGAAATAGTAAAGAGAAACTGTTGTTGTTGGAAAAGAAGGCCGCAGTCCAAAAATAGCCGATTTCGTACCTGAAACTCCTTTCACACAAGCTTCATCAAGCCCTCTGTAGTATTGTCCCTAGGTTTGTTTATGTGTTCGTCGCAACCTTCTTGTTGTTAAAGGGGTTGCAAATAAAAGACAAAAAGAAGGAGTTCTTTATGAGTGGTTTCCAGGAAACCAGAAACCAACCGGCGGTCAAAACGGTCTTCTATGATCCGTTTCAGGCCCTATCAAGCCGGAACTCGTTTGATAATCGGATTTTCGAAAACGCATGGGATGCACCAGCTGCACCCGCGGTCGAAACAACCGTAAAAACGAACGAGTCAAACAAAGACCATGGCGAGTAACTCTTGCCGTGGTTTTTTCTTTGCAAAATTAAGGAAAGTGATAGTATGGCAAATGCGGCCTGATACGCTGCGTTTATTGGTCTGATTTACCAAGACAAGTTATGAAAAAAGAGGATTTGCATAAGGAGGCGGCAGAGTCAAAGGCTCTTCCGCAAAAAGGCGAGGTCGCTCTTCGTGAGGAAGAGATTTTAGCTTTTTGGAACGAGCGCGATATTTTTAATAAATCCCTGACCAAGGACGCCCCTAACGGAGACTATGTTTTTTACGATGGTCCGCCGTTTGCGACCGGTTTGCCGCACTATGGACACATTTTAGCCGGCACTATCAAAGACGCTATTCCGCGCTTTTGGACAATGAATGGTTATCGAGTTGCCCGAAAGTGGGGTTGGGATTGTCACGGTCTGCCGCTTGAAAACTTGATCGAAAAAAAGCTCGGGCTTGCGACTAAGCGCGATATTGAGGATTACGGCGTTAAGAATTTTAATGAAGCGGCTCGCGAAGCGGTACTTGAATATCGTGACGATTGGAAACGCATTATCCCGCGCCTTGGCCGCTTCGCTGACATGGATAATGACTACCGCACTATGGATTCCACCTATACGGAAAGTGTATGGTGGGTATTTGGAGAACTCAACCGAAAAGGTTTGGTCTATGAGGGATTTAAGTCGATGCATCTTTGTCCTCGCTGTGGCACGACTCTTTCTAACTTTGAAGTTAATCAAGGTTACAAAGACATCAAAGATATTGCGGTGACAGTCAAATTGCCACTGACTGATGAACCTAACACTTCGCTTTTGGTCTGGACAACGACGCCTTGGACGTTGCCTGGCAATTTTGCCGCGGCTATACACAAAGATATGGTCTATGCCAAAGCCAAAATTGGTGACGATTTTGTCATTCTTGCCAAAGATAGATTGGCTCAACTTGGTGATACAGACTACGAAATTGTAGAAGAGTTCAAAGGTTCAAAGTTGGTTGGTAAGTCGTATCTTCCACCATTTGATTATTGGCAAAAGAGGGAAGTGCAGGGAAAGGAAAATGCCTGGAAGATATATCACGCTGATTACGTTGAGGTAGGCAGTGAAGGCACTGGCGCTGTTCATCTAGCTCCCGCCTACGGCGAGGAAGATATGAGTCTTGCGAAGGAACATAATATTCCTCTTGCACATCACGTTGATGCCGAAGGTAAGTTTATGGACTTCATAAGTGATTTTGAGTGTCGTTTGGTTAAACCAAAAGACGATGATGATGCCAACATTACTCATTTAGACGCGGACATCGAAGTGGTCCGTGCGCTCGCCGCAAAAGGGGTGCTGTTCAAAAAAGAAAACATTACACACAGTTACCCGCACTGTTGGCGTTGTGACACACCACTCTTAAACTACGCCACCACTTCTTGGTTTGTGCGCGTGACTGATATTAAAGATAAATTGGTAACAGAAAACAACAAGGTGCACTGGGTACCTTCACATGTTGGCGAAAATCGCTTCGGTAAGTGGCTCGAAGGCGCACGTGACTGGGCTATTTCACGACAGCGTTACTGGGGGGCGCCTTTGCCAATTTGGCGCAATCCTGAAACCAAAGAATATAAAGTGTTCAGCTCACTTGCTGAGCTCACAGCTCACGCCAAAAAGAGCAATAATACGTATCTGCTGATGCGTCATGCGGAATCAGAAAGTAATTTAAGTGGACTTATCAATGCTCTATCTAGTGGTAATAACCCTTTAACTGAAAAAGGCAAAGCTCAGTGCGTCGAGGCAGCGGAAAAACTTCGCGATGAGAAGATCGATCTGATTTTTCATTCGGGAATGGAACGTGCTCGTGACACTGCGTTGCTCATAGCGGAAGCTCTTGGAATCAGCGAAGATAACGTAATACTAGACGAGCGATTGACTGAGATTAAAACTGGCGAAGCAATGGAAGGCAAGACATGGGACGACTATGAAGCTCTCTATGCGAATTATGAAGAAAAATTTACCAAGACTATAAGTGGTGTTGAAAATCGTTTTGATGTGCAAAAGCGTACCGGTGAGTTTCTCTATGAAATAGACCAAAAGCATCAAGGAAAAAATATACTAATCATCGGCCACGCCGCGTCAGCATTCGCCCTCCGTTCAGCTGCGGAAGGTGCTGACATGAAACGTGCGATCGTGATACGTAAGGAGGGTTATCTAAGTAACGCGGAATACATCAATCTGCCGTTTGTACCACTGCCGCATAACGACTTGTATCAACTCGACTACCACCGCCCTTACATTGATGACTTTGAGGTGTTCGACGAGGATGGAACTAAGCTAGAGCGGGTAAAGGATGTGTTTGATTGCTGGTTTGAAAGCGGTTCAATGCCATACGCCCAGCATCACTATCCGTTTGAAAACAGAGACCGATTCGATAAGGAATTATTTCCGGCTAACTTTATTGCCGAGGGTCTCGATCAGACTCGTGGTTGGTTTTATTCGCTAATGGTTCTGGGCGTAGCCCTCTTTGACAAGTCTCCATATCAGAACGTTATTGTGAACGGTCTTATTATGGCCGAGGATGGGCGAAAGTTGAGTAAGAAACTACAAAACTATTCTGAACCAACAAACTTGGCTGATCGGGTAGGTGCTGACTCAATGCGATTTTACCTATTATCGTCACCAGTAGTCCGTTCAGAAGATATCAATTTTTCTGATAAGGAGGTCGAAGACTTAATGCGTAAAAATATTGGTCGTTTGCACAACGTGCTCTTAATGTACGAAATGTTTGTTAACGATACAAAGGCCAGTGACGAATCAGACAACGTACTTGACCGCTGGATCGTTGCCCGACTCAACCAGCTCATAAAAGAATCAACCGAAGGCTTCAAAAATTACGAGCTCGATAAGGCCACTCGTCCGATCACAGACTTTATTGATGACTTGTCAGTCTGGTACTTGCGTCGTTCCCGGGACCGTCTGAAAGGGGAAGATCAGTCGGATAAAAAACTGGCACTTGGAACTTTACGCCATGTTCTCAAAACGCTCTCTTTGGTGATGGCACCATCGATGCCTTTCTATGCCGATTACTTGTGGGGAAGAGTAAAGGAGGAGGCTGATGAGGAAAGCGTGCATTTGTCTCGTTGGCCAGAAACTGCCATGCCAGACCCGGTAGTATTGGGTGAAATGAGTTTGGTCCGAGAATTTGTGACCTTAGCGCTTGAGGCGCGAACTCGAGCGGGTGTTAAGGTACGTCAGCCGTTACCGCAACTCACCATTAATATCGAGCTGGAACCGGAGTACGCGATCATCGTTGCTGACGAAGTGAATGTAAAAAAGGTGGTTGGCGACGCAGGAATTTCTGAACGTGCGATTCTTGACACGGCTATAACTCCAGAATTAAAAATGGAAGGGGACGCGCGCGATTTCATCCGTGCGGTACAGGAAATGCGCAAGACACAAGGTTTGGAACCAAGTGATCGTATTACTCTAACCGTACAAACATCGGATGGGGGAGAAGCAATCTTGCGTGCTTTTGAATCCGAAATCAAACGAGTCACTGGCACGGACTCGATCACCTTTGGTGATGCCGATGGGGAAGAGATAAAGGCCGGTGACCACTCGTTTACTGTCGAGGTTAAGCGTTAGGGTGTTTATTGACAAGGGAGCGAAAAGGCCGCGCCCTTTTCGCTTTGAGCTTTCTACTTTAAACTTCTCCTGTGTCTCATAAGATTTACACTACCGAAGCGATCGTTTGCGGCTCGCGAGCGAACAATACCTCCGATAAAGCCTTCCTGCTTTTTACCCGTGACGCCGGAATGTTGTGGGCAACTGCACGCAGTGTGCGTGAAGAAAGATCACGGCAACGATATGCGCTGCAGGATTTTTCGCTCATTAAGGTTTCTTTGATACGGGGCAAAAGTGGTTGGCGCATCGGAAGTGCGGAAGGGGAGTTGAATTACTTTCGAGGAGCTCGAAGTGATACCAGAGAAGCCAGAGCTGCTATCGCTGGTATCGTGCGTCTTTTGCGTCAATTTTTGCACGGCGAAATCTCTCACGGAACTCTCTTCGATGACACCAAACTAGCGCTGGAAAAAGCCAAGGAAGAATCTCTGCAGCATTCCGATCTGTTGGATATTTTTAGTTTGCGACTACTTCACATACTTGGTTATATTGCGGTCACTCCAGAGTTGGAAGGCTACATTACTGCTCAAGAATGGTGGAAACTCCCGTCTTTGTCAGAAACTGCTAGTGCAGCCATAGAAAAAGCCAAACAAGTCAGTCACCTGTGATGTTATAATAGTCCGATGTCGGACAAGCGCTCCAGTGAAAAATTAGACGCTCTGCGAGAACGCCTTTACGCGCGTGGTGACGAAGAACGCCCAAAAACGCGCATGAAATTAGACTCGGAACGTTCTAATACGGAAAATGTCGCACAAGTATTCGATGTGCAGCCGCCGCGTCACGTACCGCCAGCCACTGCGCCGGACACACCTATCGAGCCTGGACCCCCTCTGCCTATCAAAGCGCCGATTTCACGACGTTGGAGAGTTCGTCTCGTGCTTTTTGCACTCGGTTTTTTTGTGCTGTCCCTACTCGCTTCGAGCGTTTATCTTCTGCTTGGACGCAATAACGTAAGTGGCGAGAACATAGAACTTTCGGTCACTGGACCATTCACAGTAGGAGGTGGAGAAGTATTGTCTATTCAAGTGGGAGTAGCCAATCAGAACAATGTACCGGTTGAGTCTGCAACTTTGATATTGGAATATCCGTCAGGTACACGCTCGGTTGATGATGAAGGGAAAGAACTATTCTCTGAACGTTTTCCATTACCAGAAATCGCACCTGGAGAAATTCTTAACCAAACATTTCAGGTCCGTGCATTTGGAGAAGAAAATCAGGAGTCAGAAATTCGCGCTTCGATCGAATATCGTGTGAGCGGCAGCAACGCAACCTTTTTCAAGGAAACAGAACCTTTCAAATTCAAAATCGGCAGCGCTCCAGTGGTCTTAAATATTGATGCTGAAAAAACCATATCATCCGGACAAGAGACAACAATCACTATTGAAGTAGTTTCAAACTCGCCATTGCCACTCAATGACTTATTGATTAAGGCCGAGTATCCTTCTGGCTTCGATTACACTAGTTCAGACCCTTCGCCACACAGTGGTCGTAATATTTGGAAAATCAGTGAGTTACCACCAGAAGGCACAGCAACAATTAAGATAACCGGTATTGTGATTGGCGCAGAGTCAGAGAAACGCGTGATTAAATTTGCGGCTGGTGTTGCTGGTAGTCGAGACGCCAACACATTAGCCTCAATCCTGGCAGTAGCAGAAACAGAGTTTGTTCTTGAAGACCCTTTCCTGTCAGTTGATGTTTCTATAGATGGAAAAAAAGACGAGGTTGTCAGTGTGGCACCTGGAATGCAGACAAACGTCATTCTCGACCTCAAAAACACACTGGACAATTCCGTTTACGATACAGTTGTAGAGGTGGTGCTTTCCGGTAACGCACTGTCTGACACAGAGGTCAGACCAGTGGGTGGACATTACAATTCTTCGAGCCGAACTATTCGGTGGGACAGTAGTTCTAGTGACGCTCTTACAGAACTTGGTCCGGATGGAAATGCTCGATTGGCCTTTACATTACTGCCGCAAACAAACGGTTTGCAGACACCAAACATCACTTTTTCAGTTAAGGTTTCTGGTCGTCGTGTTTCAGAGAATGGCGCGCGGGAAGAAATAGCAGGGACTATTGATCGCACTATAAAGGTGGAAAGTAAACCGGTTGTACAAGCGAGTGCAACTCATACCAGCAGCGACCCTGGTCCAGTACCTCCAGTGGTGGGGCAACCAACGACTTATACGATCGCTTGGAAGGCACAGAGTTCAGCTAACAATCTATCGAATGTTACTCTAACAACTAGTCTTCCTGCTTATGTCACTTGGACTGGTGTGACTAGCGGTTCTGGGCAATGGAGTTACAATCCAACCAGTCGAATTGTAGAATGGAAGGTCGGCTCTATGCAGTCTGGGCGGGAAGCGGACGGTACCTTCCAAGTGTCCTTCTTGCCAAGTGCCTCGCAAATTGATAGAACTCCAGATATCATTGGTGACTCGCATTTGCGAGCGGATGACAGTTTCACTGGGACGGTACTTCGATCAACGACCGGCGCTTTGACCAGCGAGCTTGATGGTGACCGAGAAAGCGGCGTGGTACAGGCTAATTAAAAATCACAAATATCAGAATGACAGATATGGATAACAAGATGGAAAAAATAGTATCGCTTTGTAAGCGACGTGGTTTTATTTTTCAAGGCAGTGAGATATATGGTGGCTTGGCCGGTACCTGGGACTATGGCCCGCTTGGTGTGATGCTCCGTGAAAATATTCTTCGCGAATGGTGGAAGATGTTTGTTACCGATCGAGAAGATATGTATGGCATCAACGCTTCTATTTTAATGAACGAGCGAGTGTGGGAAGCTAGCGGCCATACTGGCGCTGGATTTTCTGACCCGATAACTGAATGTACTAAGTGCCACCATCGCTTTCGGGCTGATCATCTCAAAGACGCTGCTGTTTGTCCGGATTGCGGAGGAATCTTGGGAGAAGTACGTAACTTCAACTTGATGTTCGAAACAAAGGTTGGCGCGGAAGGAAATGTGAAGTCCTACCTGAGGCCAGAGACTGCGCAGGGTATATTTGTGAACTTCAAAAACGTAGTGGACACGATGAGTCCAAAGATGCCTTTTGGTATCGCTCAGGTTGGCAAGGCATTTCGAAATGAGATCGCGCCGCGAGATTTTCTCTTCCGAGTTCGTGAATTTGAACAAATGGAAATCGAGTATTTCGTGAAAGAAGATGAATGGGAGCAAAATTTTGAAGTGTGGCTTGAATATATTCGAAAGTGGTTTGATCGACTTGGCTTGTCGCGTGATAACTTGCGCGAATTTGAAGTTCCACAAAATGACTTGGCGCACTACTCTAAGCGCACAGTTGATTTTGAATACAACTATCCAGGCAAGGGCTTTGACGAAATATCTGGTTTTGCCTACCGCACCAACCACGATCTAAAAAGTCATCAAGAGGCCAGCGGCGCCTCGCTTGAATACATCGAACCGGATGGTACACGTTTTATTCCTCACGTACTTGAGCCATCGTTTGGACTTGGACGCGCTATTACCGCCGTGTTTTCAGAAGCCTACACAGAAGACGAAATGGGTGGCGATGTTCGTACTTACCTAAAACTGCCAGTTCATTTGGCGCCGTATCGCGTGGCGGTTTCTCCACTTCTCAAGAACAAGCCGGAGTTGGTAGAGAAGGCGAGGGAAGTGTTCTTGTTGCTTAAAAAGGAGTTTGGAAACGTCGCGTGGGATGACAATGGCAATATCGGCAAGCGGTATCGTCGTCAAGATGAGATCGGCACGCCATATTGTGTTGTGATCGACTTTGACACGCTGGGGGAAACTCCAGAGCTTACAGACACAGTCACCATTCGTGACCGCGACACTGGAGATCAGAAGAGGGTTGCCATTTCTGAATTGGTGGCTACACTGAAATAACTATGTCCGAAAAGAAAGCTCGCTACCTGACGACTACGTTACCTTATGTAAATGCTGACCCTCATGTCGGCTTTGCGGCCGAAGTTCTTAATGCTGACGCACTTGCGCGCTACTGGCGATTGATTGGCCACGAGGTATTTTTTAATACCGGTACTGATGAACACGGACAAAAGCTGGCTGATAAAGCGGACGAAAAAGGCCAGTCACGTCAGGACTATGTAGATCACTTCGCGAATGAGTTTAGAAAATTAGGCGAAGCGCTGAATCTTTCCTACGATCGTTTTATTCGTACAACTGATGCAGATCACAAAATAGCCGCTCAGGCTATTTGGAAGAAGTGTCTCCTAAACGGCGACATCTACAAAAAGAAGTACAAAGGTTTGTATTGCGTAGGTGACGAAATGTTTTTGCGCGATAGTGATTTGGTGGACGGCAAATGTCCTAACCATCCAAATATGGAGCCGCAGATGGTGGAGGAAGAAAACTATTTCTTTGCGCTTTCGAAGTATCAAGATTATCTAAAAGATTATTTGTCCAAGGAAGGCGTGGTTGAGCCGGAATGGCGACGTCTGGAAGCTCTTAAGTTTGTTGAGGGAGGTTTGGAAGATTTTTCTATTTCACGTGAGCGCTCACGACTCGATTGGGGTATCGATGTGCCCGACGATGAGAATCAGGTTATGTATGTGTGGTTCGACGCACTCACCAACTACATTTCTACACTTGGCTGGCCGGAAGATAAAGACGGTAACTTCAAGAAGTTTTGGGAGGAAGGGGAGACGACTCAATTGGCAGGCAAAGACCAAATTCGCTTTCAGTCGATTATGTGGCAAGCGATGCTTAAGAGTGCCGGAGTGAAGGCGACGGATAAAGTCGTTTATCACGGCTTTATTACTTCAGGTGGGCAGAAGATGTCTAAGTCGCTTGGCAATACCCTTAATCCTTTTGATCTAGTAGCACGCTACGGCACCGAGGCCACACGTTACTTACTATTGCGTCATGTCCATCCTTTCGAAGACTCCGATATAACTATTGAACGCTTGGATGAACTTTACACCGCAGGCCTAGTAAATGGCTTGGGTAACCTTGTAGCGCGTGTGATGAAAATGGCAGAGACGCATCTTGATGAGCCGATCACAAGGCCTGAAGCAGTCGGGTTCGCTAAGGAATATGTTGAAGCTTTGGATAACTTCAATATTCAAGCAGCTGTAGATTATGTGTGGAGTAAAGTAGGTGAGCTTGATGAAAGAATTGCTGAGACAGAACCGTTTAAGCTGGTGAAAACAGACAAAACCGCGGCGATAAAAATAATCACCGACCTCGTAAGTGATCTCTATATTGTGGCTCGGATGTTGCATCCGTTTATGCCAGACACTTCTCGAATAATCAAAGAAGCCATTCTCCAAAATAAAAAACCAGAGAATCTCTTTAATCGGCTGGAAGGGTAAGTTTCAAGTAGTTATGAAAAACGCCATTATTTTGCACGGCATGCCCTCCAAAGAGGAGTATTATTCTGACGAATATCCTTCGGCTAGTAATTCTCAGTGGGTGCCCTGGTTACAAAAACAATTGCTAATCAGAGATATACCGGCCGTTACTCCCGAAATGCCAATTTCATACCTGCCAGACTATGAAGTGTGGAAAAGAGAATTTGAACGTTTCGATATAACTCCAGAAACGATTCTGGTGGGTCATAGCTGTGGCGCAGGTTTTTTATTGAGATGGTTAACAGAAAATAAAGACGTACATGTCGGCAAAGTAATATTGGTCGCCCCTTGGTTGGATCCCGATAAGGAGTTGGCAAATGATTTCTTTAATTTTCAGATTGATCCAACATTTCCAAAAAGAACCTTAGGGACAGTTGTTTTTGACAGTACTAATGACGACGTTATTAAAGATAGTGTTGAAAGAATAATGTCAGTCGTCCCGGACATTAAAGTAGTCGAGTTTCACAACTACGGCCATTTCTGTATTGAAGACATGAAAACGGAGGCATTCCCAGAACTTCTAGAAGAGTGTCTAAAATAAGTCACTAAACTGTAAAAAACGCCCTCGCTAAACCTTTCCATCGATGGAAAGGTTTAGCGAGGAATTCCCCGGTACCGGTCGAGTCCGCCACGGCTGGGCATTATGCCACCTGCGCTCAATATGTTTTCTAGAATATTTAATAACGCCGTATAATCGGTCTTATTTTTACGGAGAAGTTTAAGTAGGTTGTCATAACAACCTGTCTCTAAATTTTTACTAAGCCGGCTTGCTGTGGCTAGACCGACTTTCAAAGTGTCAGCGATGCGATAGAAAGAATAGCCATGGGTGAGCATTACTATGATCGCGATTCGCTTGGCTAACATCATGCGCTCTTCCGGTCCAAGCAACTCCCTTAAAAACATATCAACTTTGTCTACACTCAATCCGCTCAAGCTTTTGTCTAGCTGAGTATAAAGCTTATTTAGCTCTATTTCTTTGAGTTTTGATTTATTAAGACGAACCATAGTTAGTTATTGAATTAAATATAACACAAACCTTTCCATCGATGGAAAGGTTTGTTGGTATGTAGGGGTTTGCGTTATGATGGACGGATCGTATGCACGACTACAAATACATAGACACGCACGCGCATTTGAATATCAATACCTTCAATGACGATGTTGAGGAGGTGATTGATCGTTGTCGAGAGGAAAGTGTAGCGGTTATAAATGTTGGGACACAAAAAGACACCAGTAAAAGGGCAGTAGAGATTGCGACCGAGGCCGATAATTGCTTTGCAATTATCGGCCTACATCCCGTACACACTTCCGCTTCCTATCACGACGAGCAGGAACTGGGTGAGAATATGAAAACGTTCACCTCGCGCGGTGAAGAATTTGACGCTGCCTATTATCGCGATTTGGCGAAGAATCCAAAAGTAGTAGCGATAGGGGAATGCGGCCTTGATTATTATCGGTTGGAAAAAGCTACACGGGCTGTGCAGGAAAAGGCGTTTATCGAGCAAATAGAGTTGGCGAATGAACTCAACTTACCTTTGATGATTCATACCCGCGATGCGAAAGGCAACAGTGCTTCAGCTAAAGCCGATGCTGGGGTAGGGAATGTTTATGACGATACTTACGAAATATTAAAAGCTCACAGTAAGGTACGCGGAAATATTCATTTTTACGCCGGTAATTGGGAGCAAGCCAAAAAGTTTTTTGATATTGGATTCTCAGTCTCTTTCACTGGTGTTATTACGTTCGCGAAGGACTATGAGGAGGTTGTTAAAAACGCGCCACTTGATCTGATTCACGGGGAGACGGATTGTCCGTATGTTGCACCAGTCCCGTACCGAGGACAGCGCTGCGAACCTTGGATGGTAAAAGAAGTTTACAAAAGAATTGCTGATATACGCGGCGATAACGAAGAGAAGGTCAGAGAACAGCTGATGGAAAACGCACGTCAACTATACAAGTTACCTGGCGTGTAGTATCTTCTTTGGCAGGAAGGAGAAGGCGATGTGTGAAAAATGTGACTTCTTGGCAAGTCGATCTGACATTGTTGGGGTGGACCAGTATTCTGTAGCAGAAGGACAAGACTGGTGGATGGAATGTTTGCGTCCCAAAGACCATGCAGGTCCACATCTAATTCGGCGTCATTCAGGCGAATATATTGCCTGGGAGTATGACGAGGAGTGTGACTGCCCAGATTGTCAGAGCGAAGACCCAAATGATCGGTGCCTGTTCTATGGCGAAGTGGAAGAGGCAGAAGCAAAGCTGCTGATCGAATCTGCAACGCGCGGCAGTCCGCACAAAGACGTGGTAAATGACTATTTGCTTTCAGAGCATTTTGCTGAGTGGAGCGACGAAGACAATGCTGAAGAATAATAAGCCCGTGGCGTATAGCGTCACGGGCTTAAATATTTTTTTAATCAAAAATATGGAGCAGGTACTGGTCAATGTCTCGTTGAGGTAGATCGTAGAAATGCTGATTTTTGTCGTGGAGATCTTCAGCCAACTCTTGTCCAACAAATCGCCAGTGCCACGGCTCAAAAACATAGTAAGCATTGCCATCTGGATAGGAAAGAGTGAACCCATACTTGTGAGCGTTTTCAACCATCCATGTATAAGCTGGTGTTGAGGCGAATCCTTCCAAGCCACCGCTTAAACCGCGGGTCGTAAAATCAATGGTAGTGCCAAGTTGGTGTTCAGAGAAACCTTGATCAGCTGAGAAAGTATTAGCACCACTGCCGTAGGTGACAGTGTAGGCTCCTTTCAAAGATGCTTGATCGTAGAACGAACGGTAAGCAGATACGACCCAAATCTCCACGCCATCATCTAAGGCGTCTTCCATCATATCTTCAAAGAAACTGTTGGTCTTACTATGCAGTTTCAATTCTTTATCTTCAGAATATTTCCATTTTGCCTCGATCTCTGTCAGAGATTCTGGAATGTAATGCTCGTTGAGGAAGTAAACCTTGGAGTATTTCTGCAGGAGCTCTTTGTCAGTTTTGGAAAGTTTATCGAGATCGGACACGGTACCAGCCAACTCGTCAATTTGTTCCTCCATCGCGTCGTTACGATCCTTTTCACCGCGGAGTCGGTCTGTGGTATCAAGTAGTTCATCAGACGTCATAGCAAGTTTGCCAGAAAGCTCCTCGATAACAGCACTCTTCAGCGTCAGTTCTTCGTTCCGCTTGTCAATTTCGATGTTGAGGTTGGCTTCTCTCTTCTTAGCTTCCAAATGCTGCCACCAGAAAAAACCACTGCTCCCGATGATAGCTAGGATGAGAAGAATTATCAGATAGGTTTGACCATTGAATCTCATATATTGTCTAGTAATTTTAGCATAATTGAATACAGAAACCGCCGGCCCGAAGGGTCGGCGGTATTGTGATCAACGTCATACTTGACCCATCTCGTGTAGGTCAGGCTGTGCGTCAACGAATATCAGGTCATAGTCGAGTATTTTTCCGCTCACTTGAGCGATCATCGACCGGGCACTGCTCTCGGTCGTGTTGTAGGCGATGGAGACTGCTGTAAGTAACATGTACATAGCCCGGTGCCAAATGATCAAGGCATTGTAATTTGGCCCGTACTGAGCGTTTTTGACATAGTGCTCGCTCTCTCGCACTGCTTTGGCAAGGTTCACTACCTCGCCACTATCCATGAATTCAATCAGGTGCAAGTATATTTTGGCACCTTTCAGCCGACCATTTTTAGGCGGCGGCTTCCTGAGAATGAAACCGATGTCATCAAGAATGGCGCCGGTCGGGGCAAACTTTGTCATGTCTCTGCTTGCTGTCACTGGGACCTTGATCAGTGAGTTATTGTGGCGGCGGAGATGGTAGAAACGCATGGTGATCCCTTCGAATGTCTCTGACTCAATAGCAACAATCTTGCAGAGGCCGAATCTTGGGTAATTGACCAGTTGGTCAATTTTGAAAGAACGCTGTTTCTTAGACATTTTTCCCTCCTGGATGGTTTGTCTGCGCGAACTATAAACCTATTGAATAAGCCCGTCAAACGTGGTATGGTAGCACCCATTAATAGTTGTTAGATATCAAATGTCTGAAGAAATAATGCCAGCGGTTGAGGTAGAGGACGAAGCTATGGACGCCAAAGAGCGTCAAAGCTACGAACTCGCTTTCCACATACTTCCAACGATCGCTGAAGAGGAAGTGCTTGAAGTGTTCGAGGCTATCAAAGCAATGGTGGTCAAGAAGGGAGGTGAGGTTACTGGTGAAGAGGCACCTGAACGTTTCGATCTTGCATATGAGGTGGAGAAGCACCTAGAAGGCAAAAATCGTAAGTTCAAGACCGCTTACTTTGGTTGGGTACGCCTGGAAGCAGTTCCAGAAAGTGCGGTAGCCATTGCTAAGGATATGGATTGGAATAATTCCGTAATGCGCCATCTTCTCATCAAGTTAACTCGTGTTGAAGAGGAAAATCCTTTCCGTTTCCATGATGCGATCCGTGATCAGAAAATGGTAACTACAGTTGAAGACGGAGAAGTAGTCCTTGATTCTGAAGAAGCAGCTGTTGTGGCTGAAAAAGACGAAGAAGTAGACGAAGTTGCTCTGGATAAAGCTCTAGAGGAAAAGGAGGTATAATTAGAGATTATAACGGCTAAATTACCTCTTCTATGTACATTAATAAAGTGATGCTCTACGGTAACTTGACTCGCGATCCCGAGAAGCGGGCGCTACCGAGCGGTCAGGGAGTCTGTTCGTTTGCTATTGCTACCAACCGTACCTACACTGACAAAGACGGCAAGAAGCAGGAGCAGACTGAATTTCACGACATAGTGGCCTTCGGGAAGCTAGCTGATGTAATGGGTCAGTGGCTTAAGAAGGGTCGTCCAGTCTACCTAGAAGGACGTCTACAAACACGTTCTTGGGAACAAGACGGCGTAAAGCGTTATCGCACTGAGGTAGTCGCAGACACCTTCCAGTTTGGCGCAGATGCCGGACGTGGCGGAGCCGCTTCAGACTCTACTGCACCAACTCATAGTGATTCAGCACCGGCTGGCTCAAAACTACCTGATTATCCAGAAGAAGAGATCAACCCAGAAGACATCCCATTCTAAACCTTCCAAAATCGACGAAATTCTTGAGCTTCGAAATTTTGTCTCCCGCGCCGTAGTTCTATCTACGCCTTGGTCGACAAAATTCCTCCAGCTCGTCGAATTTCATTCGATTTAGAAAGTTTTCATTAAAATAATTTATGGAAAAAGAAAAAAAAGACACTCTAAATCATATTGATTACAAAGACATCACCAGTCTACGTGCACAAATCAACCCGCACGCTCGTATTCTTTCTCGCAAGCGAACTGGCCTAAAGGCTAGCGCTCAGCGTGACCTCGCTCGTGCCATCAAGCGCGCTCGATTTATGGCATTGCTGCCGTACGTTTCTCATTAGAGAGAAAAACAAAAAGCGCCGGACCTTTGGTCCGGCGCTTTTTGTTTTTAGGCTTTTTCCATTCGTTCAGAGTAGGTCGCCGTTTCCGTGTTTATAGAAATGATGTCGCCTTCATTTATGAACATTGGCACCATTAGAGTCGCTCCAGTTTCCAAGGTCACTTCCTTTAGCGCGCCTTGTGCGCTGTTGCCTTTAACTGCAGGCATTGCTTCTTTGACCCGAAGCTCTACCTTGATCGGAACTGTAACTCCGATTATCTCATCATTAAAAACCAATGCTTCAATATCAGAGTTGGCCTTCATAAATTTCGCAGACGAACCGATAGTGTCTGGAGAAAGGGCGAAGCGCTGGCTTTTGTCGCTTACATCATGAAACCAATATTCACCCTTGCTTTCGTAGATGAAAGTTATGGTCTTTTTTTCAAGTTCAGCTTCCTCAACAGTCTCGTTTTGGTGGAATGAATTTTCAACCACTCGACCTCCTTTTAGGCTCTTAAGTTTGGTTACGTTGACCGGTTTGCGCTGTTGTTTGCGGAAAACGTGGCTAGAAACAACGAGATATGGCTCATCGTTCCAAAGTATCACTTTTTTCGGAAGAATTTCGTTATAAGATAGTACAGACATAGGGCACAACGATATCCCATTATGCTTGGTTTTTCAACCACTGATCAAACAAATAATCTATCGGATGAGGAGATTCTGATGCGTTCACGACGTGAACCATGGCTTTTCGCGATCTTACTCGATCGTTATCAAGAGGCATTTTTACGCAAAACTCGCGCCATCGTTCGTTCTCCAGAGGATGCAGAAGAGATCGTGCAGGATGCTTTTACTAAGATTTACTTAAACACTGAGAAATTCACTCCGCAAGAAGGAGCGAAGTTTTCTTCCTGGGCTTATCGTATCTTGCTCAACACCGCGTTTACTCTTTATCAGAAGCGAGTTAAAGAAGGTCAGCGGTTTGTGAATCTGGATCCAGAATTCGAACATTTGATCGGAGAACGCTCTCTGCACAGCGGTTTTGAAGAAGAGCGCGATCTGGTTGAGCGGATATTAGTGCGTATGCCTGGCCATTTCGCTAGCGTGCTTCGTCTTCACTACATTGAACGGTGGAGCCAAGAAGATATTGCGGCACAAAACGAGGAAAGCGTTGGGGCAGTGAAAGCTCGTGTACATAGAGCCAAGGAGCAATTTCGGCGTCTTTTGGCCACCGTAACCTAGTCGCGTATTTCGTAGTTAAAAACAATGTATCGTATGGCAAATATTAAACACAAGGTAATGAGGCGAGTGTATTACATCTACACACTACGGCGTCTGAAGCACCCGCTGTTTGTTCATAGTGCCGTGGTGGCGGTCTGTTTCGTTGCGTTATCTCGGGTTGTGTCTATACCAGACGTTTTTTCTAATATGCTTGAAGTAAGGGTGGGGGAGTTGGCTAGCTTTTGGATTGGCGCGTTCGCCAATACCGGTATGTTGCCGTTGGTATTGATAGGCGTGATTATGTTCACAGCTCTCTCATTGCCGTGGCGTTGGAAGAGTCATGAGTTGGATGAACTGACATTCAGATTGAATTAAATACAAAAACCGGCGGCCGCGTTTGACGCGGCCGCCGGTTTTCATTCGATTTTGGGAGTTTTAAGCTTCTTCCTTCATCGCTTTACGAATATGTTTCAAGAGGTCGTTGGTTACCTTAGGGTTTTCGCGTAGGAAAGTACGTGCGGCGTCATAACCGCGGCCTAGTTTAACCAGAGTAGAGTCGTCGCCCCCAGGTGGGGTATAGGAGTAGCTAGCGCCGGATTTCTCCACAAACTTGTACTTTTCACCAAGTGCCAAAAGCTCACCTTCACGACTAATACCTTCATTGTAGATCAAATCAAATTCGGTCGAACGAAATGGCGCAGCAACTTTATTTTTCACTACTTTTACGCGGTGACGGCCACCTACCACTTCTTCACCTTTTTTGATTTGCGCAATGCGACGGATATCGAGACGGACAGATGTATAGAATTTAAGCGCCTTGCCGCCTGGGGTTGTCTCTGGGTTGCCAAACATCACGCCAATTTGCATGCGGATTTGGTTGATGAAAATCACCACTGTACTTGATTTAGCTACGATTGCGGTGAGTTTGCGAAGTGCTTGACTCATCAGTCGGGCTTGTTTGCCAACATGCATCGCACCCATTTCACCTTCGATCTCATCGCGGGGAGTGAGTGCTGCCACGGAGTCGATGACGATTACGGATATCTTGCCGCTTCGGACTAGTGATTCAACAATCTCAAGCGCCTGTTCGCCGTTGTCTGGCTGAGAGATAAGTAGTTCTTCAAGCTTCACGCCTAGCTTCTTGGCGTACTCTGGATCAAGGGCGTGTTCAGCATCAATAAAAGCACAAATACCGCCCTCTTTTTGAGCCTCAGCGACTACGTGAAGCGAAAGGGTCGTCTTACCGGAAGATTCAGGACCAAAGATCTCAATGATACGACCGCGCGGCAAGCCGCCAATACCAAGCGCATCATCAAGACCGATTGAACCCGTTGGCACGGCATCAATATCAACCTTCTGGGCGTCGCCGAAGGTCATAATCGCTTCCTCACCAAATTTGGTTTTAATGCTGCGTAAAGTTTCTGAAATATCGTTTCCGCCGTCTTTCTTCTGAAGGGTTTTCGGTTCCGCAGTCTTCGCCTTCGAACCAAACTTTTTAGCCATAATATGAATTTACTGTTGTTACTTTGACAATGAAAGCTCGCCGGTAGCAGATGAATCGTCTGGCATAAAAACCAACGGTCGTTCAATGTGGACCGCCCGGCCGTAGCGGTCACGAGCGTCGATACTCATTATAGTATAGCCATTTTCTAATACCACCGGTTCACTGAAATTGCCCTCAGGATCAGTGGCGATAGGGCGGCCATTGATGGAAAGTGCGGTGATATTGGTAGCCGTACCGTTTAGTGTCACCACGCGGTCTTTATATACCACGGCTGGTTCAGGAGAAAGAACCACTCGCGGTCCTTCTATAATGAAACGTGCCTGGAAACCTACATACCACACGCTAAGCAACAATGCTGTGCTGATGGCACCGATTTTAACCAGTCGGGGGAGTAAAAGAGGTTTGTATCTGATTGGTGACATACTAGATTTCAACATCATTATCCGCACTACCGCCGGCTCCGAGTACGTCACGTGGTTTTGATCCATCTTGTGGTCCAATTACTCCGCGTTCTTCCAGGATGTCCATAAGTCGGGCAGCACGGGAGTAGCCGATACGTAATTTTCGCTGAAGGTATGAAGTTGAGGCTTTACCAGCTTCGGTCACTGCTTGTTTGGCTTCTTCAAACAGATCGTCATCATCACCGCTACCCATTGATCCAAAGGCCGCCTCGCCACCGTTACCGCCGACGTTATCCAAATCAATGGAGTCCAGATCATGGTCACCAGACTGACTCTTTAAGTAGTCAGTCACACCGTGAAGTTCTTCTTCCGCAATGTATGCAGATTGGAGACGAATTGGTTTAGCCAAGTCACCCGAAAGGAAGAGTAAGTCACCGGCGCCAAGGAGTTTTTCAGCCCCAGCGGTGTCAAGAATAGTGCGAGAGTCGATTTGTGAAGCAACCTGCAGAGCGATACGTGAGGGTACGTTGGCTTTAATGAGACCAGTAATAACGTTGACTGACGGGCGCTGAGTAGAGAGTACTAAATGGATACCGACTGCTCGCGACATCTGTGCCAAGCGAACGATACAGGCCTCTAGTTCACGTGGATACGCACTCATCAAATCTGCCAACTCATCAATGAAGATAACGATGTAAGGCATCGGTTCAGGCATAGCCGCGCGCTCTTCTGGGGTGGCGTTCTTAGACAGTTTTGCCTTTGCTGGTCGGTATATCTTTTCGTGGTAACTACCGACGTCACGCACGCGTTCTGCCTGCAAGATGTCGTAGCGTCTTTCCATCTCCTTGATTGCCCACTTAAGCGAAAGAATGGCTTTCTTGGCTTCAGTAATTACTCCTGTTAAGAGATGAGGAATACCATTATATAGAGTGAGCTCAACTCGCTTCGGGTCAATCATAATGAAACGAAGTTGTTCAGGACTATTACGGAATAGTAGCGATGCAATGAGTGCGTGAATAGTCACAGACTTACCGGAGCCGGTTGTACCAGCAATGAGACAGTGCGGCATCTTGGCCAGGTTTGCGAAATGCGGTACGCCGGTGATGTCTCGGCCTAGTGCGACCAAGAGCGGTTTAGGGCTGTCTGCGTACTCGGCACTACCAAGAAGACTAGCGAGACCAACGGTGGTTTTTTGGGTATTCGGTACCTCGATACCAACTAGAGACTTGCCAGGAATCGGTGCTTCGATACGAATCGGAGAAGCGGCTAGAGCTAGTTCCAGATTGTTCTGAAGACCAACAATTTTTGAAATACGCACACCTTCGGCAGGTTTGAGAGCAAAACGTGTAACAGAAGGTCCAATCGATACTTCGTCCATCTCCACTTCAATGTTGAAGTTTTTGAGGGTGCGTTTAATTATGTTCGCGTTTGCCTTTACGTCTCCACTTTGTGATTTTCCTTTATCTTTAGAAAGTAGGGAAAGTGGCGGCGGGTTATAAAGACCTTCGAAAGCCGATATCGTGAAATTGGCTCCTGTGTTTGCAAGACCAAGTCTTTCACTAATCTTAAGTTTTTCCTCCGGCTTTTTTTCTTCCGTCGCGGCAACAGCTTCATCCTGATCTTCCTCCGACACCGGCAGGTTGTTGCTCATTATAGAAATATCAAGGTCTTCTTCGTCGTCCACTGCGTCAGCACGACGAAGGAAGGCAGGTAAGCGGAAACCGATGTCGAAAGTAAGGAATAGACCAACCAATGCAAAAGCACCCAGACTGACGCCAGCTGTGATGGTTCCAAATAAAAGAGATAGAGGGCTTTCGATCAGTGTGCCTGCAAGTCCTCCCAAGTCTTCCTGATACAAAGCAAGAGAACCCAGGGCAGACAGAAAGATGAGTGTGATACCAATTATTTTGGAGACACTGACCCGCTCGTCTTCGCGCGGACGCATCATTGCATAAACATAAAAAAGACAGGTAAGCGGAGCCAGGTAAGCTCCACTACCAAACACTGCTTCGAGACCCCACTCAGTCCAGTGTCCAGCCACCCCAGCCATGTTAAGTAAAGCCAGAGTAAAGAATATAGCCAGTACTACAAAAACAACCGCGCCGATCGCTTGTTTGGTATGCGGGGACAGGTCGTCAAAAAATGATCCTGAGGCGACTCGCAACTGATGCTGCCTTGAAACCGGTTTCTTCCTTCTAGCCATAGATAAAAAGCGCGAACAAATTCATAACTTTCACACGTAATTTTAGCACGCGGGAGAGACTATATTTGTGTATAACGCGTCTCTGTAAATAAAGATGTTGACGGGGCCTGCTAAAGGAATATACTGTCCTTAAGAGTTGTCTTATAAATGTTTAGGACAAATAAAAGGACACAATTATGGACACAAGAGACATCATAAAGGCCACAGAATCTACTAAAAGACTTGTTCAAGATGAGTCGTATTATAAGTATATTTTCAAAAAGACAGAAAGAATTGTCTCTGTGGTGTTTTATGTCGCTAACAGTTTGGAAAAAGACAATCGGACAGAACCACAGCTAGAAGACATATTAGAGACATCGCGAGAGGTGCATAATGCGATTTTGCGCACGCTCGAGACTCGTTCTCATTTAGCAGAGGAGTCAATTCGTAACGCCGCTCATTCACTCATTCGTCTAGATAGTAAATTGAATGTGGCCGCCGCCAGTAGTGTAATTGCTCCGGAGGTACTGCACGTCATTACTGCCGAAATTGATGGAGTTTTGCGTGGTCTAAATAAATACCTTGTGCGCACTACAGCCTTCGATGATCTGGATTACAAAGTTATGCCAAGCTCAACAACAGCACGTGAGAGCGCTGGGCGAAAAAGCAGGGAAGACGAAGGAAGGGAATCAGGATCGTCGGATAAAGTCGAATCAAGTAAATCAGAAGCAGATCGTCGTGAACGCATCAAGGTCGTTCTTTCTGCTAAGGAAGAAGCAACCATTAAGGACATATCTGACATAATCACTGACGTTAGCTCCAAGACCATTCAGCGCGAACTAAACTCTATGATTGAGGACAATCTAGTTAAAAGACAAGGAGAGCGCCGTTGGTCGAAATATTCGCTTGTTTAATACGTACAAAGTAGAGACTTACAAAAGTGTCCCTGAACTTTTATAAAGGACATTTATAAAATCAAGGACAAAAATGGTGAATCTGTGCCCAAGATCAAAAAACGCTTATTTTTCAACACCCTTTACTACTTATCCATTGCGTTTTCTAATAATTTAGTAGGTAAGATGAACATTATGAAGTCGTCATATATGGCAGGTAGGTAAGGCGTTTTTTTGTCGTGTTGGATTGACCGAAACGGCAATTTAACGTAGTCTTGCTTGGTTTTCTTGGGCAGGTTGTCCACAGTAAACTAGACGTACAATATCTTGCGTAAGCTATATAATGTACGGAATGTGCTCTAGCACGCTTTTTTCATAAGAGGGAAGCAATAGGGTATGTGTTGTTTGAGAACTGAATATTTACTGACTTTCTGTTTATTCCACTCTACATAGATATATGTAGAGTACTCGCTGTGATTCTGAAACTCCCTTCAATCTATCACCGGATTGCGCATTGGTGTCGATACCTTGCGATCGCGTTTGGCGATTAGGTCAGCCCTTCTAGGAAGGGCTGACTTTATCGCTGGACGTGCATCGCGATGCGCGGCTGGCATATTCTCGATCTGATTTAACCGATCGGATCGTTAATATGAATTAATTCATATTATAAGCCCTAAGTTAACCCCGGGATTTATCCCATAACTTTATAAAGTTCAATTATGACTTTAACCCACAATATTGTAGCTAAGGCCGCTGTGGCTTTCGTTGCAGTAGCACTAGCGTTCTCTTTGGTTGCTCCGGCAGCTAAGGCTCAGGACGTTTCTGCAATGAGCCTTGAACAGCTCGTTGCATTGGTAAATCAGCTACAGAGTCAGCTTTCTGGCTCTTCAGCTACTACCGGCTCTTGCTCTTACACTTTCACCCGTTCCCTTTCAACAGGTTCAACTGGTGCTGATGTAATGAACTTGCAGAAGTTCCTTAACATGAGTGCTGATACTCAGGTATCAATGTCTGGCGCAGGTGCTCCAGGTATGGAGACTTCTTTCTTCGGTCCAGCAACAGCTGCCGCAGTATCTAAGTTCCAGACCAAGTACAGCGCTGACATCCTAGTACCAGCTGGTCTAACAAGCCCAACTGGTTACTTCGGCCCATCTTCAATGGCTAAAGCTAACGCACTTTGCGCTGGCGGCACTACTGGTGGTGGTTCTACCTCAGGCGGTGACCTAGAAGGCGGTGCTGGCTCTATCGAAGAGACTGACATCGTTTCTGGCCTTTCCAACGAAGAAGTTGGTGAGGGCGACGAGGATGTTGAAGTTGCAGCTCTCGAAATCGAGGCTGACGACGGTTCTGATATCGAGATCACAGCTGTAAAGCTTGACTTCGATGATGAAGGAACTGCTAACAACGATGACGACTTCGAAGAATACGCTTCTGAAGTATCCATCTGGTTTGGCGACGAGGAAGTTGCTCGCGTTGATGCTGATGAGTTCAACGATGACAACGACTACGGCAAGACCATTTCTCTAGACGAGGGTGTTATCATCCGCGCTGGTGAGACTGATGAGATTACTGTAGCTGTTTCTGGCCTTAGCAACATTGATGATGCTAGCGCTGGTGACTCTTGGGATGTTGACTTCGAGCAGGTTCGCTTCCGCGACGCTCAGGATGCAACTATCACTGAGACTGTTACTGAAGACAACGTAGTCTTCACTTTCGAGTCATTCGCTACCGCTTCTGATCTTGAATTCAAGGTTACTAACGGTGACGATGAGATCAACGACGCTCGTTCAATCGAAGTTTCTTCGACTACTGAAACTGATGGCGTAGAGATCCTTTCCTTCACTATTGAAGTTGAGGGTAACTCTGACGTTACAGTTGATGAGCTTCCAGTTATCTTCACCTCTGTTGGTGCTGATATCGACGCTATCGCTCAGGCTGCGGAAATCGTAGTTGACGGTGACGTTGTTGGTTCTGAAAACATCGCTTCTACTGCTACCACTACTTCTACCGTTGTCTTCGATAACCTTAACTGGGAAATCGCAGCTGGCGAGTCTGTAGATGTTGTAGTTCGTGTTGATGCCAACGAGTTGGCTGGTACCTTCACTGCTGGCGACACTTTGTCTGCCTCAGTTAACCCAGATCACGTATCTTGGGACATCGAAGATGAGGAGGGTGAGAACGTAGAAGCTGGTGACAAGACTGGCTCTGCTTCATCTGACGCTCATGCATTCTTCGCTGATGGTATCCAGGTATCATTGGTAAGCACTGACGAAGAAGTTGTTGCTGGCGACGGCAACGATGACGACTACGTCAAGTTGACTATCAAGTTTGACGTTACCGCTTTCGGCGAGACCGTCTACGTTGATGACACTATGGCTAACAAGGTTGGTTCTTCTACCGCTGGCAGTGCCTACGGTGTAGACCTATCTGATGCTGCTGGTACTTACATTGCTGCTGCTTCAAGTACATTCGCTCTATCATCAACTGCTGATGATGAGGGTGATGGCTACGAAGTACAGGAAGGTGAGACTGAGACCTTCACTCTCGTAGTAACCGTACAAAATGCTGCTACTAGCACATTCGACGGCGACTACGCACGTGTAGTTCTTACTGGTATCGGTTTCAACACTGATAACACCTCAACATTCTCTACTTTCACTTCAAACCTTGCTAACGAGTTCAAGACAGACTTCGCTTTCATCGCGAACTAACCTGACTTGATCGTTCGTACAGTTTGACTGTGTGACGAGAAGTGCAAAAAGCCCCTCCGGGGGCTTTTTGCGTATTTAAACAAAACCGCCGCCTGGCTTTGCCAGGCGGCGGTTTTGTCATGTTAAAATTTCACAATGTTTAATAAAACTTTTTACAAATTCCTCTGGAGCTTCTTACTCGTAATAGTCATCTCCTTGTTTCTCGTCCTAGTAGTCGGCGCCACCGGTTAGAACAAAAAACTTCTGGACGCTTAAAGGTTGCTTTTCCTTCATAATCTGATAAATTGGTCCCTGACAGGTTCAGAGACAGTCGGTTCGGTGTCGAAAAGGGCATCGATTGAAGAATCACTTGATTCGCCGGCCTAGGCCGTACTCCTAGAACATTTGGATACGTGGTCGAGCCGTCCTTAAACGGCCTGTCGAAATTCCATAAAATATAATGGCAATTACTAAAGCAAAGAAGCAGGACATCCTGGCTAAGCTTGAAGGTGTTAAAAACGATTCAGATTCGATCGTTTTCGTATCCTTCAAAGGCTTGCCGGTAAACGATGCAACTGCAATGCGTGCAGATCTCCGCTCCAATGGAGTTGGTTATTTTGTCGCCAAGAAGACCTTGATGAAGCGCGCCTTCGATGGTGCCTTCACTGGCGAAATGCCTGCGCTTGATGGCGAGATCGCTGTTGCGTACAGTGCTGACGCTATCGCTCCGGCCCAGAACATTAAGACTTTCGCTACCAAGTACAAAGACAACTTGTCTATTGTCGGCGGTGTTTTCCAAGGAGTGTACAAGAATCGTGAGGAGATGACTGAAATCGCTTCGATTCCACCACTTCAAGTACTTCGTGGAATGTTCGTCAATGTTATCAATAGTCCGATTCAAGGATTTGCAGTCGCCCTCAATGCAATTGCAGAGAAAAAGTCCGTTTAGATTTAAAATTAATTCATTATTATGTCTGAAGAAGTAAACAACGAAGTAGTCGAGGAGACCACTGCGGCTCCAGCTGAAGAAGAGAAGGCGGAAGTGCCAGCTGAGTTCAAGAAACTCGTTGAGCAGGTTGAAAAGATGAGTGTGCTTGAGCTTCACTCACTTGTGAAAGTACTCGAGAAGCACTTCGGTGTTTCTGCACAGGCCGTTGCTGTAGCTGGTCCAGCTGCTGCCGGCGCTGCCGAGGAAAAGGATGAGTTCACTGTTGAGCTTACTGAAGCAGGTGCTCAGAAGATCGCCGTGATTAAGGTGGTTAAGGAAGTTCTCAACCTAGGTCTCAAGGAGGCTAAGGATATGGTTGATGCCGCTCCTTCTGTAGTGAAGGAAGGTCTAAAGAAAGATGCTGCCGAAGAGCTTAAGAAGAAGCTTGAGGAAGCGGGCGCTAAGGTTACCCTTAAGTAATCTCAGTTCTAAAGGAAAAACGGGCGGAG
>Ga0209542_10004249_pt1 | contig 29621 bp, 32 predicted proteins | sample RifCSPhighO2_01_FD_184028 | JGI IMG/M metagenome (GOLD analysis project Ga0209542, IMG submission 184028) | Soil microbial communities from Rifle, Colorado - Rifle CSP2_plank highO2_0.1 (SPAdes) (version 2) | ecosystem: Environmental > Terrestrial > Deep subsurface > Rock core/Sediment ... | reverse complement strand
CGACCGCCGCTTTGTTATTTATGACAAAGATGATCAGGAGAAGTTAATGAAGGATGTTCTCAAGGAAATGAATGTGAATGAGAAAGAATTACGGCCGGCGGCAGCGCTCACCTACATCGGTCGCTTCAAATCGGAAGCGCTCAATCCGAAAGATGCCGCCGAGCAAGCCGCAAGCGATCGACTGAATCGCATCGCGCAGGTCTATGCGCGTTACCAGCAAGCGCTCGCCACGGCGAACGCGCTGGATTTTGACGATATTCTCCTCGAAACCGTCCGTTTGTTCCACGAACACCGTAACGTGCTGGAACGATACCAAGCAACGTGGCGTTTTTTGCACGTGGATGAGTATCAAGATACGAATCACGCGCAATATCTCCTGCTCACGCTTCTAGCGCAGAAAGATGGCAACATTTGTGTGATTGGTGATCCGGATCAATCGATTTATGCGTTCCGTGGATCTGACATTCGCAACATTCTTGAATTCCAGAAAGATTATCCGAAGGCAAAGGAGTACAAACTGGAACGAAACTATCGCTCGACCCAATTAATTCTCGATGCGGCAGGCGCTGTTATTCAAAACAACCCGAACCGTCCGGAAAAAACCATGTGGACGGACCGCAAAGATGGCCCCAAGGTCCTCGTGCAAGAGATTTCTGATGAGCGAGCGGAAGCGATGACAGTTATCCAGAGTGTGATCGCAGAGCGTACCGCCGGTACGTCTCTTCATGAACAGGCAATTTTGTACCGAACCAATGCGCAATCACGCTTACTTGAAGAAGCCTGCCTCCGCGCCGGAGTCCCCTATCGCTTGGTGGGCGGTGTGAAGTTCTATGCGAGGCGTGAAGTGAAAGATATCTTGGCCTATCTGCATTTAATCCAAAATCCCCAGGACACGGTGTCGTTGCTGCGCGTCATCAACGTGCCCGCTCGTAAAATCGGCGCAACGACACTCGAGCGAATGCAACTTTTTGGCCGCAAGCGTGGCTTAAGCCTCTGGGAAACGCTCCACGTCATCGATGAAATCGAGAGCATCGCCGAGCCGACGCGCGTGCGGCTGCGCGAGTTTGTTCATCTCTTGGAACAGCAGCAAGAGAAAGCCTCGCGGATGGTTGTTTCCCACTTGGCACTGGACTTGCTGGAAAAGATCAACTTCGAACAATGGCTCCGCGATGAGACAGAAGAAGGTGAAGCGCGTTGGGAAAACGTGCAGGAACTGATCACCGTGATGCACAAGTATGATGCGCTTGATCCGCTGGTCTCATTGAGCAGCTTTCTTGAAGAAGTGGCTCTGATATCCGAAGTTGACGCGCTGCAGGAGGACGATGACGCATTGACACTCATGACACTGCACCTTTGCAAAGGATTGGAATTTGATCACGTGTTGATCACGGGCTGCGAAGAAGGGATTCTTCCCCACTCCAACAGTCTCTTTGATAAAAATCAGCTCGAAGAAGAGTGCAGACTACTCTACGTCGGCATGACACGAGCAAAAACCCGACTCCAATTATTTTTTGCGCGTAGCCGCACGCTATTTGGGCAAACGCGCACGAATGCACCGAGTCGCTTCCTTGATTCCCTGCCGGAATCGGTGACGGAACGGCGGAGTGATGACATTCTGAGCGCTTTTGCTTGGGCTTCTCGCGCGGGTCAGCAGAAGGCCTGGACCAACCACGATCTCCCGCGATCAACGGTGGAAGAAGGTTTTGACGTGGAATTCAATCAAGACGTTGCCTTCATGGAAGAGCAACGGTCCGAACTGGCCACCGGCAGTCGCGTGCAACATCCGACGTTTGGGAAAGGCACGGTGATTTCTCGCCGCGGCGATGTGGTGGAGATACACTTTGATTCCGGACAACGCAAACACTTAGCACTGAGTGTTGCGCCGCTAACGGTGTTACCATGATAACGTTATGAAACGTGTCTTTATTGTTCATGGTTGGAGTGGTTACCCTGAAGAGGGTTGGTTTCCCTGGCTCAAGAATGAATTAGAGCAAAAAAGCTTTAGCGTTTCTGTTCCCCAAATGCCTGATGCAGACGAGCCAGACATCGAAAAATGGGTCAAGCACTTAACCAGTGTCGTGGGAAAGCCAGATCCAAATACATTTCTTGTCGGTCACAGTATAGGCTGCCAAACAATCTTACGGTATCTGGAAACATTGCCGAGTGCTGAGAAAATCGGCGGAGTAATTTTGGTGGCTGGATTTTTTACATTAACGAATATGGAAAAAGATGAACTGGAAATTGCTGAGCCGTGGCTGGAAACGCCCATTGATTATGCGAAGGTCCTAATAAATACGAATAACATCACTGCAATTTTCTCAGATAATGATCAATACGTCCCACTTGAAAACGCTGCTCTGTTTGAAACGAGACTTCATCCGAAAATAATCATTCAAAAAAACCAAGGGCATTTCAGTGGAAGTAATGGAATCACTGAATTGCCCGTGGTTATAGACGAATTAGAAAGCTGGACGGCTTAATCGTAGATCGTCCCTTCCGCTACCGGCCAATCAGCTGTTGGCACCCACTGGAAGTTACTCGTGCCATCCGTCCATTGCACATCGCCAGATTGCAAAGGCGTTCCCGGTTCATTGATCGTGAGCTGAAGACCGAAGTTCGAGGCATTGCTCGTAATAGTGACATCCGCATACACCGTCATTGTTCGATCAGACGTCTCAAAGGTTGAGAGTCCTGAGTCAAGATTCGAACAGGTAATGACGGATCCACTGATATTACAGTCATGACGTGTACCAGCGCTCTCAAACCCGAGTGTCGGATTCGTCACTGTGACGCCGCCGGCGGCATTCACGGTGAAATCAATCGACTTGAGGTACAGATCGAGGTTTTGGGCCTGCGGCGCGCGTCGTCCGCTGACTTTGAATGATCCGATACGGACCTGCGGACCCGAAATAAGGGCACCGTTTTCCGCGCCGGCGTTCACGATATCCGTAATGGTGCCCGCCGCCGTTTCAAAGAGAGAGTAGAAAGTGTCATCTGTATATTCCGTTGATTCTTGGCTATTCCAAACGCCGACGTAGGCGATGCCCATGCGATCAATTTGGGCCACTTCCCCACTCTGCCCACCAGACGATTGGCTCTTGAGATTACCGCGCGCATAGAACTCAAATTCCCCGTCATTCGGGATGACAAGGCCGAGCTTTTCGGCCGGCAACACATACTGCCGATTGCCCGGCTGCGTGCCATCGAGGAAGGCTGTGCCCAAAAATGCGCCATCCGCCGCGTAAATGTTCATCGATTCCATGCTCAAGACCGTTTGCGTGAGGCGAACAATGAATGATTTGATGAGCGCTGGCTGCGTTGAGCTGCGAATGTTGGCAATCCCAAGCACCGGTGACTCCAAACCCAGCAACATAATATTATTACGGACGGTTCGGTCCTCATCGGTATCGTAGCGAGATGGTATGAAGCTCGAAACAGACGATGTCTGACTATTGCTGCGCGATGACATGCTTGTACTCTGCGCAGATGAATTGGCGCTCGAGCTGCTGGTCGAAGTAGGATCATTCACGCGTGCTTCCGCGGCGATTAATTTATCGAACTCGTTCTCGCTCCACGCCATGAAGCGGACGACGAGGCGGGCCATTTGGCCGCGCGTCAGTTTATGATCCGGTGTTGGCGCCTCAGGCAAATCTATTCCTGCATCGATCGCGGCCGCTAAGTAGGGCGCGTACCACTCTTGCCCGGTTTCCGGTGTCGGTGTGGGTACATGGTAAAGGAGCACGAGGATTTTGAGAGCCTCGACGTAGTTCACGTCACGTGTCGGCACAAAGAGCCATTGTGCCGGCGGCACGCCCATTTGGGCGTTGCCGGAAACCAAGCCCATGGCCCGGGCTTGGCAGACTGATGGGGCGTACCAAGCGTCTGCTGCGATATCGGGGAAACAGCGGAGTGAAGCCACATCCGGAGGATTCGGGACGGTTCCCATGATGATCTTCACAAATTCGGCGCGGTTGAGCTTCGTACCGGGTCGAAATGTGCGATCAGGATTCCCCTCCACGATTCCTGCGTCCGTCAAAACACTGACAGCCACCGCGGTGGAACGATCCATGTCAGAAGCATCCACATATGGCAATGTCTGCGCGTTATATTCACGCGCGATCATGCCGAGAGGGATGAGAAATAAACCAAGGCCGATGATAGAATGTCGAAATGAAGGCATACATAGTAGTATACGATGAACTGCCGTTTTCGTTACAAAAATATATCGCTTTTTCCTGACACTGTCTTGTGAACATGCCACGATATGACGGTGAAATATACTGTGCCTGCCAAACCAAAGCGGAGTTGTCCGATTATCATGCAGCAAAACGCACTCACGGTGCTTCCGAAGTTGCTGCATGACCTCGGCGACGTCGACCGCGTCTTCATTCTCTATGATCACGCGGTGCAAACGATTGCAACGGCCGTCCAAAAAAGCTGCGGCGACTGCGCCATGGCTGCAGTGCCTTCCGGCGAGGCTTCCAAAAGCCTGGCCCAAGTGGAACGACTGAGCGCAGATTTTTTTCTGCGCGGCTTAACCGACCGCAGTGTCCTCATTTGCGTCGGTGGAGGCGTAGCCATGGATTTAGGAACCTTTGTAGCCGGTGTGTACGCCGGTGGGATGCGCTCCATTCTCATTCCTACTAACTTCATGGCCATGGCCGACGCCGCCTTCGGCGGTCGCGGCTATGTAGACATCGGCAACATGAAAAATCTGGTGTGCGTGCGCCATTATCCCTCGGCGGTGATCATCGATATGACGATTCTGAGTCAACTCCCCTCTCCTCTGCTCCGGGCAGGCTTGGTCGAAGTCGTCAAAATTGCCGCCATCGCCGATGCCGAATTTTTCGGCTGGCTCTGCGAGCACATGGATGCACTTCAGCAGGGTGAAATGAAAATTATAGAAACATGTATAACCAATGCTATTCGCATAAAAACAGAATTGATGGCAGATGAATCCAGTGACCGTCGTTTGTTTTCGACATTCGGTCACACGGTCGGGCACGCTCTCGAAGCTCTGACACAATGTAAGATTTCTCACGCCGAAGCGGTCAGCATCGGCATGCTCGTGGAAATGCGCATGGCGAATGCAGAATCAACCGAGCAAATTGCCGCGTGTCTGCAGCGATTGAACATGCCAAAGCTCATTCCATTGGAATTCCACAATCAAGCCCTCTGGGACATTATGCAGCGGGACCGCAAAGCCCGGAACGGGCAGGTGCGTATAGCCGTGCCGAAGAAGATCGGTGCCGGTGAATTGCGCGCTGTAACCTTCGAGGATCTCGCCCGCGCGCGCATGTAAAAAACGGCTGCCAAACTTTCTCACACTCCTACTCTCCGGCGCAACGTACATATTGCGTCCACTGAGAGCAGGAGATGAGTGACAGAAATGATTTAAAAGAACAAAAGAATTCAAGCCGGACCAAACACTTCGGCAATCGCCGTGCGAATGCGCCTGACAATGACTGATCGTGTCTCCTTATGCTTCTCAAGGACTGCAACAACTTGTTCAATTGTCCGCGGACGCTCGATGATTGGATGCTGATGGAGGAATCCGACATTGATCGATAACCCTCCTTCCCCCGAAAGGGCTAAGAGGCCTTCAAGCTTCGTGTGCTCGTCCGGTGTGAAATCAGCCACGCGGAGGATAGTTGTCTTTTCGGGTGCCGATGATGGAATAGTTTCAGATGCCATTGGAGAGAAAGGAAAATAGATATAAAAATACCCCCGGTCGGCGGGGGCGCTGGTTGCGTAGAAATTCAATGTTTACGCAAAGCAGTCGGCCCCCTTGGTAAAGGAGAACCAATAGCCGCGCGGAAACATTTTGCAAGTCATTGGCCGTAATGTACGCAACATATGTCATACTGTCAATATCACCCGATGCCAGTCCTCGCTAACGAAGTCCGGCAATTCCTGAAGCAGTGCGGTTTTCGGCTCGACCACCGTCTCGGGCAAAATTTTCTGATCGATGGGAACGTGTTGGAAGACATTGTCTCCGCCGCCAACATTGCTCCAACCGATCACGTGGTGGAAATCGGGGCGGGCATCGGTGTGCTGACGCGTGAACTCGTCAAGCACGCCCAGCATGTGACAACGATTGAATTGGATGAGCGGGTCATTCCCCTGCTCCGTGTCTTTGTCGCAAATGCAAAAAATCTGACGATTGTGACGCAAAACGCTTTGGAGGCGAGTTATCCGACGGATCCCTGGAAACTCGTGGCGAATATTCCCTACCACATCACGTCGCCGCTGTTGCGGCGCGTGTTTTTGGAATCACCGCGCCCGCCGGAAAGCCTGACACTGCTTTTGCAGCGCGAAGTCGCGGAAAAAATTTGCGGGATCGGCGGCGCGGGCATGTTGACGATTGTGGTCGGTCTCTTTGGCGAGCCGCATTTTGTTCGGGCCGTGAAAGCGAATGCCTTTTCACCGCCACCCCAGGTTGATTCGGCTGTGTTACACATCAAAAGCTTCCCGCAGCCCAAAGCCGATGCCGCGACGATCGACGCTGTGCTGCGTTTAACCAAAATTGGCTTCGGCCAAAAGCGCAAAATGCTCCGGAACACCTTGGGTTCTCTGCCGGAAGGGATGGATCGCCTCGCTTCCGCACAGATTGATCCCACCCGGCGCCCGCAAACACTTAGCATTGATGAATGGATCAAGCTGGCCGCAGCGTTCCGCGATGCGTAAGAACGCCGCGCCGTTTGCCGCGGAGCGGAAGTGGCCGATCGCTGATGAAAACCGATAGTGTGGGCCCCTGTTTTGCACAAACAATCATTCATGATGGGAAACTATGCGGCCTTCTCGCCTCAGTTACTGCTTCCTCGGTACATTTTTAATCGTCCTCTTCGCGGTTCGCTGGTTTCAGCATCTCAATGTGTGGCTAACGCTGCCTATTCTGTTAGGAGCGAGCCTGATCTCAATCGCGTTGGCGTATGGTGAACGAAAATTCCAGCGAGCATGGTCTTGTAGCGCCGCACTGATATTGGGAAGCGTACTGGCGCTCTGGTCTGTGGCACGGACAACCCATGTACCAACAGTATTATCGATCGATACGTATGCCGAAAGCACCTATGTAACTATCCGCGGCACGATTGCAGCAGAACCTGATCGTCGCCCGCTCTCAACGAAGTACACAATTGCTGCCAAAGAAATCCAACAGTCTGATGGCACGATCATCTTTCCCGTCTCCGGCCTCGTCTTGGCGACGGATCGCCGCCAATGGCCGGAGTATCGCTTCGGCCAGCGCGTCACAGCGCGCGGCGTGCTCGAGAATCCCGGACAGATTGAAGAGTTTGAATACGATAAGTACTTAAGTCGTTATGGCATTTACGCAGTGATGTATTCAGCCAGCGTTCATTCCGATGATGATATCGTACCGCCCAGTTTTTTTGGATTGATGTATGGCATCAAAGAACGTTTTGAAGCCCAAATCAATCGCCTCTACCCCGAACCGCACGCCGCGTTTATGGCCGGGCTTCTGACCGGCTCACGGCGCGGCATTTCGCCGACGCTGCTCCAGGACTTTAATCGCACGGGGCTCACGCACATTGTGGCTATTTCCGGGTACAACATTACAATCGTTGTTTCGATTATCTCCGCCTGCCTCTTTTGGCTGCCACTCAAGTGGCGCTTTCTGCCGGCGGTGGTAGCGATCGGACTGTTTACCCTCTTTGTCGGCGCGAGCGCGGCTGTTGTCCGCGCCGCGATTATGGGGTGCCTGGGTCTGCTGGCGCTCCAGCTAGGCCGACAATCCCAGGTTCGATTAACGGTCCTCTGGACTGCTTGTTTGATGCTCGCTTGGAATCCGAAACTCCTTTGGTACGACGCTGGATTCCAGCTGTCGTTCCTCGCCGTTATTGGACTGACGGAGTTCGGACCGCTGCTGGAGCGTTGGTTCCATCACATCACTTCTACATTAGGAATCCGGGAATCACTGCAAATGACCTGCGCCGCCCAACTCACCGCCGTGCCGCTGACAATTCTTTTGTTTGGACGTTTCTCCTTGATCGCACCGTTTGCCAACGTCCTCGTCGCCCCCTTCGTACCACTCGCGATGTTATTTGGATTTGTGGGAACAATGCTCAGCTTTGTCGCATTTTTCCCCGGTCAACTGATCGCACTGCTCGGCTGGGGCTGTTTGGAATGGATTATTCGCGTTACGAAATTGCTCGCCGCGATTCCGCTTGCGAGTATTGATACACCCAAGATGAATTATTTATTTTTAATTACGTATTATGCGCTATTAATTCTGTGGCTTCGATGGGAAACCAAACGCGCAAAAATAATTTGAAGCTATTCCGCGGTCGCTTTCGTACGAAATCATTAAGAAAACTTGGCCGTGATTACAGTGAGCCTGGAAATTATTTTGTAACGATTTGCGCAAAAGACCGAACCTGCCTGTTCGGAGAAATCCGGAATAATATTATGGGTTTAAATGACTTAGGTTGCATCGTCGCAGAAGAAATCCAGCGCACGACGGAGATTCGGTCAGGCGTTATGATCGATCGATGGGTCGTTATGCCAAATCATTTGCATCTAATTATCAAAATCTTGCCGGTCTGCGATAACATCGTAGAAACGTCCCGGCGGGACGTTTCTACGGGTGTGACGAAATTAATACCGCTTCCACGGCTTCGCCCCCGTTCATTGGGTGCAATCATCAATCACATCAAGTCGGCATCGACCAAACGAATTCGTCGATTGGGTCATTCTACGTTCGCATGGCAGCCACGATATTACGACAAAATTATTCGCCATGAAGAAGCACTCAACGCCGCTCGAAATTATATTGTGTTGAATCCATCTCGATGGCTGCAAGATCGCAATTACCAAATATAGAGGCGCACCGTTTTTTCCCTGCGCCCGGCCTGCACCTTCACGATTTGCGCCGGTATTCGACCGGGCAGGGAGAACGCGTGCGACACAATACGTGTCCCTGGTTTTAGTTCACTCTCAAATTTTGCAATGAGCTTCTTCATGACATTCGGAAACAAGTAAACAAAAATGACGTCAGCCTCTCGCAAGTTTTGGCGGAAGAGATTGCCGAAACGGAAATCAATTTTTGGTCGCGAAAACCAGGCGAGCAATTTCCCCCACAAAAATACAGTCGGTGTGCATTCATAGCCGATGGCGATTGATTGCGGGCTCGTTTGTTTGGTGAGCCGCAGCAACCGTCCGTCGCCGGCGCCGAGGTCAAAGACCGTTTCACCGGCTTTCGGTTGCGCTAATTCAACCATCGCTTTGGTCACGGCTGTAGGACTGGCAATATAGGGCACACCCGCCCAAATGTTCACCAAAACAGACCACACAAGTACAACGAGCAGGAATAAGACGATCAGGAAGAGAACCTCCACCACAGGCTCATCCTACGCTCCGGTAGAACTAGTTGAAAATACGTGATTGGACGGTATCCAACACGTGTCGGCCTTCTCGGCGCTGCGCGATCACCACGATCGGATCACCCGGCTTAAGCATCATTTCGTTGCGCAAGTGCTCCAGCGCACTTTCAATGAGGGCCAGCGGATCGTCCTGCGCGGGCAGGAGGCGTGGGGAAATACCGTAATGAATTTGTAACTTCCGCTGCAAAGCCGGCGTATCTGTAAACGCTATGACAGGTACCGTCGGGCGGAATTGACTGAGACTACGCGCCAGTGAGCCGCTTTTGGTAAACGCTACGATCGCCGCCGCTCCGAGCGACGAGGCCATCGCAATAGCGGCGCCGGCGTGTGCGCCGTTGCCATCTCCTTTGGTTCCCACCAGAAGAGGCGAAGTCGCATACCGCTGTTCCGTTTCCTCAAGCGTTCGGATCATGACGTGCAGTGCATCAAACGGATGCTTACCGACCGCAGTTTCCCCAGAAAGCATGGTGCAGTCGGCGCCGGTCGCCACCGCGTGCGCGATGTCGGTGACTTCCGCGCGTGTTGGCAGCGGATTTTCGATCATGCTCTCCAACATATGCGTTGCAACAATGACTGGCTTGCCGGCGGCGCGGCAGCGCTCTACGATACTGTCTTGAATCGCCGGCACTTGTTCAAAGGAAAGTTCCGCACCCAGGTCGCCGCGCGCGACCATCACTCCGTCAGATGCGGCAATGATACTTTCTATATTCTCGAATGCCTCAGCATGCTCAATTTTTGCAATGATGGCGGCGTGACCGCCGTTTTCTTGGATATAAGCGCGGGCCGATTCGATCTCTTCCGCATTGCGGATAAAGGAGAGGGCAACGAAGTCGACGCCTTCGTCGCAACCCATCTTGATATCTTCGCGGTCTTTATCAGTCACGGCTTCCAAGTTGACGTGCGCGCCGGGCAGATTGATGTGGCGCCGCGAACCGATGAGCGCACCGTGCCGCGCTTTGGCCAACACGCGGTCCGGCGAAATATCCAAAATATCGAAGATGAATTCGCCGTTATCCATCAGGATGTGGCGCGCATGTTTGGCATCCTCGGCAAATTTGGCGTAGTTCACCGCAATCACCGGGTGGTTTTTTTCCGTTCGCTGATGGGTAAACACAACTTCCTGGCCCTGATTCAGTTGAAGTGGCTCCGAACGGTCACCCGATCTGACTTCCGCCCCTTCGGTATCCAGAAGAATGGAAAAATGGTTGTCCGGATTCAGGTCTTTGAGCATGCGGATAGTCCCGCGATGTTGCTCGAGCGTACCGTGCGAGCAATTGAGGCGGGCAATGTTCATACCGCCGTCCAATAAACGTTTCACGGCCTCCGGCTTGATGGTGGCCGGACCGAGCGTGCAGATGATTTTGGTGAGTCGCATGGAAACTCGATGAGATTCGCCCTCGTTGACCGGCAAAATGCCGGAATTTCAAGGGATAAACTGCCCTGAGCATACAGCTTTGCAAGCATCGGCGTGCTATAATAATTTGTTTTTACACATTTATTGCCATGCGTCTCCACACTCTTTCAACGGCCCTGCTCACACTGAGTCTTGTCGCTTGTCTGTCCAGCACCATCGATTCATTTGAAGACTGTGTCGCCGCCGGGTATCCCATTATGGAAAGTTACCCCGAACAATGCCGGACGCCGGACGGGCGCACGTTTGTTCGCCAGCTACAGGGCAGCGACGTGAGTGATTTGGTGCGCTTAGAAACGCCGGCCGCAGGCGATATCCTGCAAGGAGAAGTGGAACTGATCGGCCAGGCGCGCGGTAATTGGTATTTTGAAGCGACCTTTCCAATCTCGCTCGCTAGTGCAGAGGGATTTCAAGTAGCGCAGGGATACGCCGAAGCCGTGGGCAATTGGATGACCAGCGATTGGGTCCCCTTCCAAGCCACGATCAGCGTGCCAACTGATCTCGATTCGGCAACCGGGACATTGGTGCTGCATAAGTCAAACGCGTCCGGATTGCCCGAATACGACGCCGCGCTGCAGATCCCGGTTCGTTTCCGCTAAAAAGCGCGAAGTCCTTGCAGACGAATGTGGAAATCCGGAGAATGCGGAGTTACCTATGGATCGCTTCGTCCAGCGGAAGCGCATTTCCCAGCAAATCGATCCCTTCGATGAAGCGTTTTGGAATTCCTTCTGGACCGGCGCGTTTCCACTGGAGCGCGGCCAGATTGGTGAAAACGTAACGCGCCGCTTATTGAGCCGTTATTCATCGTCTACGGCGCGCTAACGAGTTTGATACTGGCTCGGTTTCCGGAGGTAGGCTCACTTGTCCCAAGCCCAATTCGTGATGCTATAGATTGTGCCGGCCTCGTAATCAGCTTATTCTGACCTAAATTCCCCTCATTCCTATGAGTGATCACAATTCGGGACCGCATCACGACGCTGCCGCCGGCGCTCAAAAGCAACTGGCCGCGCTCGAAGGCTGGATGGCCCCGCTGTTTGCCAAAGCGCCGCACATTCCCAAAAACGGCCGCGACATGCTGGTCCAAATCGCGCCGTGGTTGGCGCTGATCTTCGGCGTTCTCGGCGTCCTCGGTTCAATCTCGGCGATGGGAATCCTCAGTTCATTCGCGCTCCCGTACATGGTTGGCTACGGCATGAATGGCGCACTCCTTACGGTGGCTCTTTTCGTTAGCCTGGTTGCCTCCGTCTTAGAAGTCATGGCCTGGAAACCGCTCAGCGAGCATAAGAAGAAGGGGTGGAATTACCTCTTCTATGGTGTCGTCCTGACGACCATCGCCACGATCCTGCAAATGTTCTTCGGTTACGGAAACGTAGGCGGCATCATCGGCGCGCTGATTGGCTTCTGGCTGCTGTTCGAAGTGAGAGGCATGTATCACGCGTAATCACGAAAGGAAAACCTACGGTTTTCCTCTCATGAACTCTCCTTTCCCTCTAAAGAATCGCTCCAGACCGGCAAAGCCGGTCTTCGCGATGTACTTTTATTGCGACCTGCGTTACTATGCTCCTCTATGCGTTTCTCCCCTTCCGCTCTCCTTATTATTGCACTGCTGCCGTTGGCCGCCTGTAAGCCGGTTGTGAATTACAATCCGCAGATCGACCCAGCAAACTTCAGCGCCACGGTCGATCATCCGCTTTTCAAGCTGGCACCCGGCAGCGTCTGGAACTTTGAAGGGGTCAATGAAGACGGCGACACGGAAACAGGGCGCGTGGAAGTTCTCGCTAAAGAGAAGATCATCTTGGGCATCCCCATGGCTGTGATCCGTGATCAAGTCTGGATCAACGGCGAACTACACGAAGACACGGAAGACTGGTACGCGCAGGATGAAGACGGCAACGTGTGGTACTTCGGCGAAGCCGTGGATAATTATGAAGACGGCGCGATCGCCGATCACGACGGCTCGTGGGAAGCGGGCGTGGACGGCGCGCTGCCGGGCATCACCATGCCAGCCGATCCAAAAGTCGGTGAAGAGTACCGCCAGGAATATTACGCCGGCAACGCGGAAGACATGGCCAAAGTGATCAATCTCGATACAACCGTCACCATCGGCGTCGGGACGTATCAGCACTGTCTCCAGTCGGAAGAATGGAATCCGTTGGAACCGGGCATTGTCGAACAAAAGTCCTATTGCCCTGATGTTGGCTACATCACGCTCGAAGAGAAGGTGGCCGGTCAAACGGGACGGATTGAGTTCGTAGAGTAAGTTGTCAGCTTGAGCACTTCGGCTGTGCTCAGCGCAAGCTCTGTCGAAAGCGACAAACAACACTTGCGCTTGGTGATACACTTTTGATACACTATGAATATGCCTACCTCCAAAAAGCGTCTCAATATCACCCTGTCCAAAGAATTGGCTATTTTCCTCAAAAGCATTGCCCTGCGTGATGATGTCCCCCAAGCCGCTAAAGCCGTAGAACTCCTTGAGAAAGCCTTGGAACTCGAAGAAGACGATTATTTTAACCGGCTCGCCGAGGAGCGCGAGAAAGCGGGCGGACGTTTTATTCCTCATGATACATTCTGGTCGAAGATCGTATGACGTACCGGATCGAGTACACGGAACACATTGATCAGAGTAGATTGAAGAAATTGCCGCAGAAAACGTTGCTTGTTTTAAAGAAAACGATTGAACGGAAACTAAGCACGGCGCCGGAAACTTTTGGGAAACCGCTGCGGCGCAGTTTGCGCGGTTATCGCAGTCTGCGCATCGGTGACTACAGGGTTATTTTTCGAATTGAAGGCAAAACCGTCAAAATTTTCCTCATTGCCCACCGCTCGATCGTGTATCAGACAAAAATAACTGAATAATCATGTACCTCATCAAAGTCCGTCTGCACCTCGCTTTACGCTTTGGATTGCTCAACTGGGGATGCGCCCTCAAACTGTTGGTTCTTTGACTCCAGTTCGCGAAGAACTTTCTTCTCCACCTTCTGATACTTTTGAAACGCTGCCCAGACCTCCTGCTTTATTTGCTTCGAGGACTTGCCTTTGGTGCTAATTAAGAACATTAGTCGCCTCATAAAGATCAATGTAATATTCAATCTTTGAATTGTCAACAGTGTGCAGGATGTCCCTATAAATGGACTTCGGACGACGTGCGGAGAATTATTGTGGAACTGACGGTCTAGCAGGCCACGTGCACTATTCTAGGTAGACAATCAATTCCACTGCGCGATAATGATTTCTTATGTCTCGCCTATCACTCCAGCGCAGCGCGTTCTATGTCCTCATTGGGATTCTTATGGCGTATGGAACAGCCGAGTCGCACGCGGGCCCGACTGATTCTTTGGGATGTCATATGAACAACAAAACGGGGAGCTATCACTGCCACGGCACAAACTATAATCGTGGTCAGGGCGCCGGTTCTTATACGCCACCGGCTTATTTGATGACGCCTGCCTGCCCGGCCACTCAGCATTTCAGTCACGCTAAAAATGAATGTGTCTGCGGCGCGGGCAAAGTGAAGAATGATGAAGACATGTGTGTGTGCCGAGCGGGTTTTATTTCGAACGGCGCGTCATGTGCCAGGTTACCTGGCCACGCCAAAGAAGATCCTAAGAAACCAGGCAGTTGGGTTTGTGTCATGGGTTACCAAAAGAAAGGCAATAGCTGCGTTAATTTGAAAGTGACGCACAGCAGCGGCTTTACGCGTTTCGGCGCTATGATTTTGAGGCCGCGAAGCAGGTAGGAGGAACCGACGTTTTGGGCTGGAGAGGTGAAATGAGTCACACTGTCCTATAAATTTCAGAAAAAAACAGTCGAAACCTTTTCTTTGAGTTCGGAAAAATCATTCTTCTGCATAACTCAATGTCCACGTAGTTCATTAACGTTTAGAAAGCTCCCTGATCACCGCTTTGTAGCTTTCATCCAGTTCCCAAATACTTTTGGGCAATTTTCATAGCGAATATTTGCACCTTGCGTGGTGTTTTCATGTTTCTTGGCCGGGCGGACAAACCATTGGCGAATGCGCATAAACATCAGGGTCATTGTAGCAATGAGACAGCGCTATGTCTAGTAAACTAGACATAACAATCCCCTATTTCATCGACAAATTTTTGACCTCACACCTGCAAAACCTCATTCGCGTCCTCCCGATACTTACACCACTCACAATCCGGTGAACTTTTTGGAACTTTTTTCTGCATAAGACATTTTTTAGCGCCAATGATGGCCTTCTCAACCCAACTGTCGTCACCTTTATGCGCAATGATCTCTTCCCCGAAGACTAATTTGCCATCGAACGCATCTTGATCAGTATCCGCATTCACATAGACAAAGTATCCGACGTCATTCACCTTAAATCCATTCTGCCGCAGTAACCACTGGTAGATTTCCATCTGCCGTTTGTAACCGTCTTTCCAGGGCGTGCCGTCATTCAGATCAATTGCTTTGGTAGTGCTGGTGGATTTGTAATCTACAACGCTGATGTTGCCCTTTGGATCGACCCACACGTCATCCACTGCTCCTGTAATAAGTAGATTGGTAGGTTTATGCAGATACTGCACGCCTTTGAAGTTCTCCCGCCACGTGTCGATGTCAGGATGTTGAAAGGGCACAGCATTCACTTTGTGCTTCTTCATAAGAGGATGCGGTATGCCCTTGGCCCTGCAAACATCAAACTCTTTTTTCAGAAGAGTGTCCGTTGCGCTATTGAGTGTGAAAGCCGGACCAGCAACCTGATCTACTCCCAGTCTGCGGTCCAAGTAAAAACAACAAGGGCATTTGAGAAAGCGGTCCAGCCGGGAACGACTGAGCTTAAAGGGCTCTTTGGAAGTGGGATCAAAAATATTTCGCACGCGCCTTGCCATGTATGTAGCTTACAGGGATATAGCCTTCCGCTGAACCGAATCGGTCAATGCAGCAATGACATCCACAATGGCAAACCACCACTCTCCGTTGTTAAATGTTTGGCGGATCTCTTTGCCGTGGAAGAGAGCTATTTTTCGTCGTGTCCATAGGTTGCGGATCAGGTGGTCAGATTCTGGGAAATTTAGGGAGATCGGAAGGGAGTTTCTTCTTCTGATGGTCGACCCTGCGCGTGAGTTCTTTCACATCTTCTTCCGGCGGTAACTCCTCCGGCTTGATGCCGCGCTTTCCGAGAAGCGTGCGAACTTCCGCATTGTTTTTCACGTGCTCCTTCGTGATTGTCGGCTCCCCGTGCATGCCTTCTTTTTCCACGTTGAAGTTAGTGAGCTCGGTAGCGAAATCTTTCGCCTTGATCGTAATCGTCGGCAGGCGATCGGCCAGTGCGCCGCTCTTGATTCCTAATTTTCGTTTCATCTCCCCCGTCGAATATCCGCCAAACAGCGCCTTGTCTCCTCTGCTGCGGATGTTCGCAAATCCTTTCTCATCGACCCCGCATTGGTACAAATTTTCACTCAGCCTTTTCTCGGTTACAGTCAATTTCGCGCGTGCCTGTAAACGCTCCTGGAGGAGGATCCTCTCCTCGAGCACTTCCTGCTTGCGCGTCTGGAGTGCGAAGTAGCTCTGCGCGAACGCGACGACTTCCTTCCGAGGATCGCCGTTCTGCGCGATCAAGTAACAGGCATAGCGGGTGAGGAAATAGTCCGCGATTTGACGCTTTGCCCCTTTGCCAGTTTCGATCAATTTGTTAATTCCAACAAAATGATATTTTTGCTCCTGTTTGCTGTTTTTACAGGATTCCATCGCTTTATCGATGACTTGTTGAAAGTTTCTCCATTCGTCGTATCCAAGAAGCAGCTGCAAATCTCGCGCCGACCAACATTCAACGCTCTGATATTCCCGAGCATAATCTTCGAAGGACTGCCGGTAGCGCTCAATGAGGTCGGGTTCCATAGGTGGATAATTGTACACCCTTCCAAGGGAGAGGCAAGGACATTTAGCTGGTCACTCGTTCTGGGGGTCGCCTGCCCGCCGGAGCGCGCTAGCGCGTACGAAGGAAGATGTTGCGAATGCGTTGGGAAGGCATAACGTTGCGCTTAAAAATTATTTAAACAAATTAAGATATTCATGTAAAACAAAGATTCGATTTCTTGAAAAACCCGTCACTTCTTTCAAAATTCCCTTCTTTTCTAACTCATTAGCAAGAGTATTTGCCGGACTGATCGAAACATTCAGCAAGCGAGATATGGCGTTAACATCGACAGCGGGGTCAGAAAAAAGTTGCAGCAGAAGCCGATGTCCAAGCTTCGCTCTTCTCCCCATAGTCATAATTTCCTTTTCGTAACGCGCGCGCAAATCAATGATCTTTTCAAATGTACTCTTTCCCTTTTTTGCGGTCTCAATAACTGCACCTAGGAAAAAAAGGAGCCATTGATCCAAATCATTACGTTCACGCACAAAGGTTAATGCGTCGTAGTATTTCCCCTTATTCCGTTCGAAGAAATCAGAAAGATACAGCGTAGGGTTTTTTAAGATTCCTTGTTGCAGAAGCTGCAAAATAATCAGCATCCGGCCAACTCTTCCGTTCCCATCATTAAAAGGGTGAATTGTCTCGAACTGATAATGTGAAATCGCGATTTTAATTAATTGGGGCATCTGCAAACCGTTATTATGCCAAAAAAGCTCCAAATCTTTCAGCGCGTCAGGTAAGTCATTTGGATGAGGTGGGATAAACGAGGCTGTTTGAATACTCGTGCCACCAATCCAATTTTGAGAGATGCGCACTTCGCCTGGTTGCTTGTGTTCTCCTCTGACTCCGGATAGCAGAATCTTATGGGCATCCTGCAATAGTCTCATACAAATAGGAAGATGCTGCAGTTGCTCCACGGAATGATTCGTCGCCGATATATAATTTTGCACTTCAGCCCAATCATCTCTTTTTTCAGGGGCAATTTCTGCTGCCGGTAAAACGACTTCATCCATGCCGGTTCGTGTCCCCTCAATGCGGCTAGACTGCACGGCCTCATTACGAACATGCATTTTGATAAAAAAATCCACATCGGGCACCAGAGTGGAATAGGCATTTAATTCGCCTACCAAACGCATTGCTTCCTCCAGCAAAAGTGGAATTCTCTTGTCTTGCCATTCATACGGTCGATTAGCGGGAGACGGCACGAAGCTTGCATACTCGGGCTCTTTGTTATGATGCTGTTTTCTGAACACGCCGACTGAAAAATGTTTGGCAGCCATTATCTAAGAGGAAGGATATTTATATTATTACTTTAATAAGTAAAAAGCAATAAGATATTGTATCTTATTAATTAGTTCAATTATTAGTAATGTAATGGCTATATTGTTACTTCAGCGGCCATCCCCCACCCTTTCCGATCACTTCGTTAACGGCCAGCAATATAGAAACAGCGTAGACACTGAAGGATAAGTTCCAACTTGGAGCACGAGAGCTTAAATGGCTCTTTGGATTTAGGATCACCTGCCAGCCGGAGCGCGCTAGCGCGTAGGTGGGAAGATGTTGCGGGTTCGGGGCATCTCTATTTACTTTGTAATGTAACTTATTGTGCGTTGGACTTCTACTTCATTCCCAAGATGTGCCGGAGTTTTTGGGTGGAAAGGTGGTCTAATTTAAATCCAAAAAACCCCACTCTTTAAGATTGTTCGGATCGTAAAAGTATTTTTCTTTATTGTTGATCCGCCAACTGCCCTTATCGCTTATTATGATGCCGCCAAATAACTTCTTACCTGCCTTATTTTGCTTCTTAATATAGACCTGTAATCCTTCGGCACGTTCTTTTGCAGTTTGCGCATAAATACCGCCTTTTGTATCAAATAATCCAATCCGACCGTCATTGAGCATTACCACGAAATCAAGATAAAAAGGCTTCTCTTGTCCATTCTCAACATACGGCACAGCAAAATATGAACTATCTTGTTTACCATTCTTAAACCACCATTTGACTCCTTTGGCTTTTTCAAGATATTCAATAAATGCAACTTCAACTGCACTATCCTCCTCGAATAAGGATAGATTGCTGGCACCTTTCTTTGAAAAATACGGTTGAATTATTGAATGCTTGTAACTCTTTTGGATATAAGCAAGGTTGTAGTTAATTATTCTTGGTATATTCCAAGGCTCATCGTTCTTGACCAGCTCATGTTTACCACGCCCAACCAAATCTTGATATAGCTCTTTAGCCTTGTTAATCACGCCAATAACTTTCGGACGATTTTCTTCAGCTAAAACAATGGCCTGAATTTTTGGCCAGTCCTCAACACCCATTTTAAAAGACTTATCAAAGAAACGATATAAGGAATCATTAATGCGTTTGATAGAACGAAGCTCTGGGGCAAAGGGTGCGAGGTTTTCTCTCGCGAAGTTGTCAAAAGCGTTTTGAAGTTCAACTTCATTTTTTGGAATATCCAGAGTTCCTTTCTTTTCAATGCTCTTTGTTTCTTTGTCCACATCAGTTATTTTCCCGCTGGCAATAAGCTTGGTATCAACAATACTATGCTTAAGTGAAATTTGGTCTTTGAGTTTCAGCTCCTCTGCTGCTTGGAAGAAAATTGGCACAAAATCCGACGATAAGCGGGTTTCTTCCCGGAACCGCTTGGAGTGATAGGCAATCAAATCAATCGCCTCGTAATCCTTGCTGCGCTTGCCCTCAAACACTTTAAAATCATGAGCAATATCACTTGCTACTTTAGTGTGTATATCAGTAAGGCTTGTGTACAGATAAGCCTTATTTAAGGCTGAAATTGCATAATGTTGCTGTTCCGGCATCCGCATAATACGCCCCAGCGTCTGTAACGAAAAAACTAATGTCTCCTCTTTCCACTGACGGAAAAGAACTAAAACATGTGCGCGCGGGCAATCCCATCCAAGCGCAATAGCTTGTTTGAAAATCATCACCTCAACCTCATTTTCATTTTTCTCTATATTTTCAAGATTTATTTTGCTGTCTTTTTCCGAAAGATAAATTGCAAGTTTCCGATTTTCTGTTGAATAGCCAAATTTCTTTAGCAGCGCTACCACTTCAGTTTTTTTATCTGATATTCCTTGCCTAGTGTCTGGTAATTGAATAAGTAATAAAGGATTAACACAAGAACCTAAAGATTCAAAAAGTTTTTGTAACTCAAATCTTTTCTTCAATGCCGATCGCAGTACCATTTCATCCGCAGTTTCATCTTTTTTCATTTTATCAATTTCATATTTTTCAAACTCTTCATTCACAACCACCTCTTTCTTGATCATCCCCTCTTCTCTCACATCAGCACGATCTACATCAATAATGCGATTTGCGTCACTTATTTGTGGTGTCGCAGAAACTTCTATAGTCACCTTTGGTCCAATATCTTGAATAAGCTCCTTTGATTTTTCGCTATTTGCCGTATGGTGACTTTCATCAATGATGAGGATAATAATCCGGCCCTCATCCTTTGTCCGAGCAACAATGTTGGAAAGATTATTGTCACGCTCGTTTTCGCGGACGTAAATATTGCCCTTTTTATTGATACTTGCCCAATTTAGAAACAAAATTTCATTTCCACTGATTTTCCTTTCGTCTAAGTCTTCAAAATTAGAACACTTTAGACCAACACCGGACTGATCGTAATATTTTTTCAAGCTATTGCGGCTTTGATCATGCAATTTATTGACTGCAATCCAGATAAATGAAAACTTTTTCCCATCGATGCGTGAATCAATGAGCCGCTTCAAAAATTCTGCCATCATTAGCGTTTTACCGGAGCCCGTTGGCGACTTAAAAATGCAAATTTTATTTCCCTCTGCATCCAAAATATCGTTGACTTCCTGCTTCAACTTTACGATAGCCTTTTCTTGGTAATTTTTGAATTCAATCCACATAGCGTCTATTTGAAAATTTCCCGATAAACTTTTAAAATCACTTCAGGAATGGCGCATAGAGTAATCTTGCTTTTTACATCAGCAAATTGCTTTTCGTGCGGATCATCGCCAAGCGAAAAAACATAGGTGTTGAAATGCCCTTTAATTTTCTTAACTGCTTTCTTAAAATCGCCGATGGCTTCCTCATAAAAAATAATACCGAGATATTTGCTGCTATTCTTGAAAATCTTAAAATTGTCCTCGTCTTGCACAAGTTCAAAAGCCTTTTCACGGATACAAAGCATTTCCGTTGATTCATTGACGAGTTTTCGCTTGTTTCTATCAGTTGGTTCGGCTTCCACGAAGTCGCAAGCGTAGTACTTCAGGTTACCGCCAAGTCCTGCAACATTTTCGCCTTTGGCATTTTTATATCCTTTGATCACTTTTTTCAGACGCGGATAGCAAACATCAGTGCAGATGTTATTCTCGTTGTTCGTGCAAAGAATAAACTGCCGATTACCGCCGTCCTCATTGTTCGCATCCAGAACCGCGTGACCAGTTGTGCCGGAACCAGCAAAGAAATCTAAAACAATAGCATCTTTTCTATCTGTTCCTGCTAAAATGCAATCTTTGACCGCATGGGGAGACTTTGGATACTGAAAAGTTTCTCGTGCCCCCATGATGGAATCTAATATCTGGGTGCCGTACTCACTGGCTGAGAATTTTGAGTCATACCAAATGCTTTTCGGCATTTCCCCCTCTAATCCACCTCTAAACTTAAAGTATACTTGATATCCACCATTAGTTTTTTTAGCCCACAAGTCACCACTTGAATACATTTCATCAATTACATCTTTTGAGCGACGCCAAATCCTTTTTTCACCTCTTTGATCAATTGGAAATATCTTGACACTATACTTCTTGCTTGTACTTATCTGTTTCGTTTTTGGATCAAAATAAATTGGATAATACCTATCTGATAATTTACCTTTTCGATTTGTCGCGTTACTATCAACTCCTTGTTTCCTTAAATTAATAGGTAAATACCAAGTTTCATCTTCATCTTGTATGTAATTATGAGTTTTTTCTTCAGGGGCTACGGGCAATTTTTTGATAGTCGAAAGAGGTGACTTGCCAAAAAATAAGGCATATTCATGAGTGAGAGAAACTTTGCGAGCAGTCATTCTTCCTTTAGGATTATTTCGAATCACTACAGTTCCCAAATGGCTGAACTCATCAAAAATTTCATTCATTAACATCCAGAGTGGAGCTAGTTCATTATCATCAATCGTAACGCATATCACACCATCTTCTTTCAGCAAACTTTTTGCTAACTTTAGACGCTTGTAGATTAACGAGAGCCATTTGCTATGACGAAATGGGTCGGCAATATCGACATAACTATTGTTATACATCCAATCTCGTGCCCCAGTATTATAAGGTGGATCAATGTAAATGAAATCTATTAATTCATGGTGGGTAAAATTTAAAACCGCTAGAGAATGATAGTTGTCACCTTCAATAAGAAGATTGACCGGTTTCTCTTTATCGCCGTTTAACTCTCTGCCTTTAATTTCTTTCAGAATCGGAAATGGTTTGCCCGCCATTTCATTAGGGAACATCTCATTGGGCGTTCGAGCATCTGGATTTATTAGAGTATCAATTTTTTCTTCTGGAATATCGCGGTGCCAAACAAGGCCATATTTCATTTCTTTAATACGACGAAGCTCTTTAATTAGCTCCTCTTTTGACCAATTATCGTAGTTAACTTTTCTAGCCATTAACCGAATAGTATCAATTTATATGTATTTCCAAAAATTGAAGGATTGACAGAATGGAACTGAACTAGCTCATAGCAATAATTCGATTCCCCCACCCATCCTCAAACCCAATTCCTCCTGAGCTTGTCGAAGGATCCTCCATATATTCCACCTTTGCGCCTCCGCCGCTGTTTCCGCTTAGCGGACAGCGGCTGCCATTTCGGTGGTGTAGTCCCCCAAAAAGCCTATGCTTCCTGCATGCAAAAAACCGCTGCCTGGGCTCTGTTGGCTTTTCATGATCATTGCCTTCAGCTGGACTTACCTGAAGAATCGATCATAACTACGCCGTATTTATATATGCAAAATTTGAAATCTTTATCTGATAATCAGGAGGCGGCAATTTTTGGACCTAATTCTCAAGAAATTCGTGAACTAGTCGAAGTTTATACTCGAAATACAACCGATGAATTCATTAAAAGCCTTCAGCGAAATGTAGGGGGAGGAAATGGTTATGAAGTATGTAAGATTTTAGAAGAAATTAGCCGATTACGTAAGCTCAGGTGCGCATGAAATACAATTTAGGACGGATGTAAACTTATTTTACAATTGATTTGACAGATATTTTTACAAAGTATATCCTTTGACCGTGGATCAAATTTGGGTTTCCCCGCATAAGGCAGAAAAAAACTGGACGGCAGCTCAGCCTGGATCAGAGCGAGCCAGACATTTTGAAACTAAAGAAGAGGCGAGAGCATATGCTAGACAAGTCGCTATTAACCAAGGCCTAGAACTTATAGTTTAGTTTATGGCCACTCTTAATCCCCGCTTACTCCGGCAACTCCGTGAAACCCGTGGCTATTCCCAGAGCCAAATTGCGGATGCTCTTGGTATATCTAGACCTACGTATGTTCAAATTGAAAATGGAGATAGAGAACTCAAATTAAGTGAGGCTAAAAATCTTGCTACTGTTTTAGGTATCAGTTTTTCTGAATTAGCCGAGGGTCGTTTAAAAACTATTAATGTTTCGATACCAAAAGAGAATACGGCTTCAAATAAACAAGAATCAGAAATGCGGATCAACATCCCAAAAGAAAGTGTCGAAAAGTTTAAAGAGGTTTTGCTATATGTTCTCCAGAAGGTTGGCGCAAAACCCAACATCGGCGAAACAGTTTTGTATAAATTATTATATTTTATTGATTTTGATTATTATGAAAAATTTGAAGAGCAATTAATGGGCCTGAAATATATAAAGAATCATCATGGTCCTTCACCCCTTGGATTTTCAGAAATTATTAAAAAAATGGAGGACACAGGACAAATACTTAGAGTTAAACATAAATATTTCCAATATGATCAAAAAAAATACATTCCTTTAACACAACCAAATCTCTCAAAATTAAATGCGGAGGAAATAAAACATATTGATTCAGTTCTTTCACGACTCTCAGATATGAATGCTATACAAATAAGACAGTATTCTCACGACGATGTACCTTGGCTTATCGCGAATGAAGGTAAGCCTTTGGAATATGAAGCTGTTTTCTATCGGACCCCTAAAACTTCCGTTAGAAATTATGAGAAAGATTAATTATGAGGAAACTGAAGAATTTCGAAAAGATTTAAAAGGGCTACTCAAAAGATTCCCCACCCTTAAGGAGGACTTAGAACTCGCAAAAAGAACCACAATCGAATTATTTCATCTGCAGGAATTAAATAACCATAGCATTTTTCCCATACCTCGATTCTGCTCAGAAAAAATAATGATTTGCAAAATAAAAAAGTTTGCCTGTAGAGCCTTAAAAGGGCGAGGGGCAAGAAGTGGTATGCGAATTATTTATGCTTTTCTGGCTGACGAGGATCGTGTGATTTTTGTCGAGATTTATTTTAAGGGAAATCAAGATTTAGAAGATCAAAATCGAATTAAATCCCTATTAAAGGCTCTCAAACTAGAATAACTGAACATCTATTCCCCCACCCATCCTCAACCCCAATGCCCTTCTCCATTTCTTACTTACCGCCGCTGTTCCCGCTTAGCGGACAGCGGCGTGGTTCCAGCGATGCGGAGAGTGGTTCTGTCTTGGCGTAGAACGGCCACGGGAAGACAAAAAACGATTTTTTGCCGTAGTGAGACAACAAATACTTACAGAAGTGGATGACCAAAAAGCCACAATGTCCTATGATGATTCCGTGATTTTCTCGAAGAAGAACGCAGGCAAATGGGTGGCCAGCAAGGGCGAGAAAGTAATCGCCACCGGCTCCAAGCTAGAGCCACTCGTGAAGAAGATTGAAAAGAGAAAAGACAAGGACGCCATTCGATTTGACCTTGTCCCACCGCATTCACATTTTGCAGGGGCCCTTGGAATTCCCGTACGTTAAAGTCGAAGGCAGCGAAGGTTTCTCTGCCAGACCATACATTCCTGTTACTTTTTCGTCTGGGAAGAAAAGTTTCCGCGTCGGACATACTCTGGTTGATACAGGATCTGACCTCACAATTCTGCCACTACAAATTGCACATTTCTTGGAGATCGAACTGGATGATTCAAAACGATTAACGATCGACGGTGCCGGCGGAGGCAGGTTCCTGGTGCAGCCCTCCCAAAAGTCGATTCAGTACTCAATCGACCGCAAGGGCTTTCGTTCTATTGCTTGGACGGGAATCGTTTATTTTGCGGAAGACGAACCGATCATTTTACTCGGACATCATCAGTGCCTTGAAAAATTTGATCTGAATTTCCAGGGGCCAGAAAAGAAGCTCGGCGTACTGCCAAGGTTTAAGTTCTAACTACTATCTTATTCCCCCACCCATCCTCAAACGCCATTCGCTCCTCAGCCTGCCCTGAGCTTGTCGAATTGGTTTCTTCATATTCCACTTTCGCGCCTCTCAATCTCCGTTTCAGCCGCTGCAAATCATCCTTTGTTGGCAAAATAATCGCAAAATTCCGGAGCCCGAGCGTCTCGCCGCGCTTTGCGACTCCCCTGCTCTCCCACGTATTCATCCCGATATGGTGGTGATACTTATTCACTGACACAAAGAGCGCGCTCGGCAATTGTCCCGTGATTTCAAAACCTAAAACATCAACGTAAAACCGGCGCGCGAGTTCAATGTCGCCCACGCGAAGGTGCACATGTCCCATTTGCACGGTTCCTTGTTCTTCCGCCTGCCCGAACGAGTCTGTTTGATCCGGGCGGGCCGCGGCATTTTTTGCGATGTACTGGTCGGGATTGATGTAGAGCGCTTCCATCTGCACCATTCCGTCTTTCCATGTCCACTTTGAAGGGTCGCGATCGTAATACAGTTCAATGCCGTTCCCTTCTGGGTCCGCCAAGTAAAACGCTTCACTCACGAGGTGATCACCGGAACCGGTATAGAGCGATGACGTTTGCGTGCGTACACGCTGCACCGCGCGCGCCAGGTCGCCGCGCGCGGAAAAGCGAATGGCCAGGTGGTAGAGGCCAGCCGAGCCGCGTTCGGCGGGTTGAAGCTTGGGCGTTTGGTGGAGGTTCACGATCGGTTTTCCGCTGTGGCCAAAGGAAACGGACGTTCCATCCTGTTTGAGAACCTCCAGGCCAATGACGGTCTGGTAAAAATCCTTCAGGGGCGCGAGGTCGCGCACGTTAAGCGAAACGGGTCCCATTTCCAGCGATGCTGCGAGGAGTTCTGCCATGGCGTAGAACGGCCATGGTAACACAAAAAGCGGTGTGTATCTCAAAAAATCAGTAGTGATAACAACAGGAAATGACTTTGATCTTGTCTCCGCTCACTAGGTACACCAGCCGATTCGCTTTATCGATCCGTCGCGACCAACAACCTTGTAATCCGAATTTGAGAGGCTCAGGTTTGCCAATACCGGTGAATGGCCGTTTGAGAACATCACGACATAATTTTTTGATGCGCTCGAATTTTTTGGGGTCACGCTTCTCCCACCATTGATAATCTTTGTAAGCGGATTTCGTAAATTCAATCTCCATCGCTTAAAGTCGGACTCGCACTGTTTTGCCCGTACGGGCTTCCTGAAGTGATTTCTCTAGGTGCTTTCGGTTCTTGGCGGACGATAGCAAGTAAGCGGTTTCCTGGAGCGACAAGAAGTCTTCCAGGGAAAGCACTATGGCTTTGCGCCCCTTGTCGCGCGTCACAATGATTTCTTCGCAATCATCTTCGGCTTTATCGAGAAAGCGCGCCAGGTTTTGCCGGAAGTCCGTGTAGGAAACAGTGGTCATAGTCGTAAGTACTTAAATACGTACTTATTTTATCATACCCGGAAGGAGTCAACAAGGCGATGGAAACGCTCGATGCCATTAGCTTTCTCCTCACCTTAACAGGCTGCATCCCCTGCCTCACGGCAGGGGCTTTTTGCGAAGTCGGGTGAAGCGGGGCAGCCGTACACCAAACGCGGCCGCCTGTTTTTTTGAGGCCTACCTTCATTGACATATTTTAGTTTTAAAGGAAAATCACCATCAGTGTCAGGTGTTCATTCACATGTCTAAAGAAAAGATCGGAGGAACCATGAACCTGTCCAAGTGGTGGTGTTGGGTGCTTGTGCTTGGCCTGTGCGGGAGTCCGCTGCTTACGCAAGCAGCAGGCTGGAGGCCGCTGTATCGGCTGCAATATCCGGAGCAGCTGACACCGGAGGAATTCCTGTCGCTGGTGACATCGCTCCGTATTAAAATAGCGATGCCCCTCAGTGCCAAAGAGTTCACCTGCCTGCCGCCGCACAGGCACGTGACGGAAGTCACGACGATTGAGTACGGCCCCCGGTTTATCCGGCCGCGCCTCGTGTGGGAACCGATTTGTGTCATCACGCCGCCAGGAGCGCTGACGATGTCAGTGAAGCCAAACGAAATCGGCTACGCGCAATCGAAGGCTCTCTTGGTTTCAACCGGCCTCTGGGACTCGGTGTCCGCCAAGTACGTTTACCATCTCTATCCGCAAAAGCTAGCCGATCAGATGGAAGAACTCTGGCAGGAACGCTGGCGGTCCGACCAATTCACTGCGCCGGATGTGCGGAATCTCCAGCTCCGTGAAGTGACCTTTGGCTTCCAGCGGTGTCCCCATGGCCATTGGTCCCTGCGGGTTGAAAAATTAACCTATTACTACTGAATGCCTGACCTTTTTATACCCGCCCCGCAAGGGGCGGGCTCTTTTGGTTACCCGCTACCATTCCCGGCTCAAACTTCGGGAAGTCCGGCAGCTTCAAGACTATCTCTGCCAGAAAATGTCATAAAACCTTTGCCCACTTAGGTGAGCCGAGTATCATCTCTCGACATGGACAAACTCAACGTTGCTGTCATCGTCGGCAGTACCCGGCCAAACCGCTTTTCCGAGAAGCCCGCGCAGTGGATTTTTTCCGAAGCGAAGAAACGATCGGAGCTGGAGGTGGAAGTCCTCGATCTCCGCGACTACGACATGCCGTTTTTTGATGAAGGCGTGTCACCGAGCCGGATTACCGACGGCGGTTACAATAATAAAGTAGTCAAAAAGTGGGCCAAGAAGATCGGTGAGAAGGATGCCTACATCATTGTCTCTCCGGAATACAACCACAGTACTTCGGCCGTCCTGAAAAACGCGATGGATCGTTGTTACTACGAGTGGAATCAGAAAGCGGTGGGGTTTGTGAGCTACGGAAGCGTGGGCGGCGGGCGCGCTGTGGAACATCTGCGCCTCATTGCCGTGGAACTCCAGATGGTTCCGGTGCGTACAAGCGTGCATATTCCCGGTGATACGTACGTGTGGGGTGGCAAGGAATGGAAACCGGACGAAGACAAGGGCTTGATGGGCGCCGCGAAGACCATGATCGACCAGGTGATCTGGTGGGGAAACGCCGCGAAAGCGGCCAGAATTGCCAAATAGAACCATTTTACTCATTTGGGTGTCAGAGGAGGTCAGTTGATGTGTCATAAAGGTTGATTTATACCTTCTTCCCCTTTTGTCGATGTTGCGACCGTACAAAATTATCGTAGCAGCGAGCATGGCCGGTGTGATCGCGCTGCCGATTGTGGGTATGGCACATGATACTGGCCGTGGCGCTCACGATTCCGGTCATCCTCAATATCAGCGCTTGCACGATCGCGCAGACGATGATGACGATGATGACAACAAGCAGAATAAGAGCTCCAAGTCGCGGATGAGTAAGAGTTCACGTACAAGCTCCGTAAGCTCACAATCTTCCCAAAGTGCCAAGAAAGAGTGCCGTGAACTTCACAAAGACTTCCACAAAGCGTTCCGCAATGATCATAAAGCGCTACATAAAGCGCGACGCAGTGGCAGCGGCAGTACGACGATAGAGCACAAGCAATGGCATAAAGACTGGATCAAGAAACACCGTGAGTTGCACATGCGTATGCGCACGCGAGACTGTGGCGCAGCCAGCTCCTCGAGCTCCAGCAGTTCTCTCAGTTCAAGCAGTGTGACGAGTTCCGGCAGTTCGCTGAATTCAAGCAGCGTCACGAGTGTGAGTAGTTCCGGTAGCTCACTGAGTTCAGTTAGTTCCACCGGCTCTGGGAGCTCTCTGAGCTCGAGCCAGTCGTCACAATAATTCTTGGTACGAACAGGCGGCCGCTTCACGGAAGTGGTCGCCTTTCCTTACTTATCTTTTCAGTAGCGTGATAGAATCATCCTCTGTGTCCATGAAGATTAAAGCTGATCAAAACGCCGGGGAGGCCTTCGCAAGTGCATTCGATGCGCATCATGACGAAATTTTTCGACATTGTTACTTCCATGTGTTTGACCGTGAGACGGCCGTGGACTTGGCGCAGGAAACGTTCATGAACGTGTGGCTGTACCTCACCAAGGGAAATGACATCGACAACATCCGTGCGTTGTTGTACCGCACCGCGGGGAATCTTTGTTTGAATTATAAGCGGAAGCATAAAACCGTCTCGCTCGATCAACTGTTGGCTGAAGGATTTGACGTGGGTGAGGATGATCCCAAGCAAACCAAGGATCCGATTGCCGAGCAGCAGGCACTGCGCGCTCTTGCTCAGATTCAAGAAAACTACCGCGTGGCTGTCACTCTCCGGTACATCGAAGGTTTAGAGCCCGCGGCGATCGGGGAAATCACCAAACAATCCTCAAATACGGTATCCGCCCATATTACGAGGGGCTTAAAGGCTTTACGTTCCTTCTTAAAAGATGAATAAAGAGTGTCAGAGTCGGCTTCTTCCCGTGTCATAAAGGCATATGGACCATTTGGACGTTTTTCGTCGGCTAGCCAGTAAGATTCGCCTTCAGAGGAGCGAGCGCGAAGCAATGCAGGCTGCGTTGCGCACGTTTATGGTACGAA